>Ga0315902_10000647_pt1 | contig 58649 bp, 54 predicted proteins | sample LakEriMetagenome_9_FD_203523 | JGI IMG/M metagenome (GOLD analysis project Ga0315902, IMG submission 203523) | Freshwater fungal communities from buoy surface, Lake Erie, Ohio, United States - Buoy 12 MA117 | ecosystem: Environmental > Aquatic > Freshwater > Lake > Lake biofilm | place: USA... | reverse complement strand
CCACAGTGCCTTCGCTTTCACTAAGCACTGCAGTTTTCCACCCTTTTTTTTCACAATACTTGATATACATACGAAGGAGGTCGCCGGCAAACAAACTGGCTTCGTCGCCTCCTGTTCCTGCGCGAATCTCCAGGATCGCATTTTTTTCATCCTGCGGGTCTTTGGGAATCAGGAATTGCCGGATCAGTTTTTCCTGAGCCTCCATTTTTTCCTCCAGTGCGGGAAGTTCTTCTTTTGCCAGTTCCCTCAGTTCCTCATCATCTCCGTGAAGGGCCTCCCGGTACGTTTGTAAATCCGACAGCAACTGACGGTAGGATTTGGCAGCCAGTACAATTTTTTCCAGACTTCGGTATTCTTTACTGAGTCGGGAAAACTCTTTATTATCGCTGACAATTTCGGGATTGGTAAGTGCTACTCCGACTTCCTGAAAACGAGCTTCTAATGCAGCTAACTTATCGAGCATAAAAAAATGCAACCTCCGGAGGTCTATTTTTGTAATCTTTACCGGCGGGGTGCAAAAGTAAATCAAAAGCAGCATGGCATATCGGAAATTCAAACCGGATGAATTGTTTGACGGAACCCGTATTCATACGGATAAAGTGCTTGTTACAGATAATACAGGAAAAATAGAAGCATTGCTTTCGGTGCAAGATTCCGGTGAGGGAACAGAGCAACTTGAGGGGCTGCTGGCACCCGGACTGATTAACGCGCATTGTCATCTGGAATTAAGTCATCTGAAAAACATCATTCCACCGCATACCGGCCTGATAGAGTTTCTGTGTTCTGTTGTAACCAAACGAAATTTTTCGGAGGAGGTTATTCAGAAAGCCATTGCCGAAGCGGAAGCAGAAATGTATGAGAACGGGATTGTGGCGGTGGGCGATATCGGGAATACGGCCGACACCGCGGCTGTTAAAAGTAAAAGTCAAATTCGGTGGTACAACTTTGTGGAGGTGTTGAGTTTCACGGACGAACAGGCTAGTCTTCAGTTCGAACATTACCGCCGGGTAGCGGAAACCATGGAGGAACAGTTGCGTATGTCGCTGCTTCCGCACCGCACCTCTCTGGTGCCGCATGCCCCTTACAGTATTTCACCGCTCAGTTTTAAACGTATTAATGAAGCAACAGCCGGACGCATCATCTCGATGCACAATCAGGAACATCCTGCAGAAAACGAATTGTATGAAACTGGCGGCGGCGAGTACCTGCGTCTTTTTGAAATATTTGGGATGAAGAAGTCGCCTTTCCCGGTTACCGGCGAAAGCAGTATTCGTTCTGTATTACCCTTTTTCAATCTGGGGCAGACCATTTTTTTAATTCACAATACGTTTATGACGGAAGCAGAAGTGCAGTGGGCAAATGCATGGGCGCGGACAAACGGACTTAAGCTGGTATACGGACTTTGTCCGAATGCTAATCTTTATATAGAAAACCGGCTTCCTCCGGCCGCTATGTTTTTGCGCAATGATTGTCTTACTGTTCTGGGAACCGACAGTTACAGCAGCAATTGGCAACTCAGCATTGCTGCAGAGATGAATCTCCTTTTAAACAAAGCCGGAATTCCAAGAGAAGTTTTGTTGCGCATGGCAACACTGAACGGAGCGAAAGCATTCGGATGGGAATCCGAACTGGGAAGTTTTGAGAAGGGTAAAAAGCCCGGTCTGGTTTTGATGGCTCCAGATTTCAGCTGGTCGAAACGATTGATGGATGCTGGTTAGCTCAGCACATCCTGAAGAATCGCAGTAGATTTCATTTTGCCAAACTCAGCGATGTGCAGAGCGTAGAACTGTTCCAGCACCTGCAAGGCCTCTCTTCGAACAGTATTGGTAAGCGGAATTTCCGTCAGCTCCCGGGGCAGCCGAACTTTTAATAATTCTTTGAGGGCAACAACTACTTTTCCTTGCGCATAATGCGGATGCAACGGGGTGGCATTGGTGAAAATACCTTCCTGTAGGTCCAGCAGATTTCCGGAGTCGGGATTTTTTTCGTTGGGTTGAAATCCAAAGAAGGCACTCAGGTGTACGGAAAAAAACAAAGGATAATTGGCGATGGTTGCCACTTCTGCGTGGTCGAGCTCCAGCAGAGAATCTTCCAGAAAATGAAAAAGATCCGGATGGCTTTCCGGTTGCCGCACGGTTTTCAGAATCAGTTCAACCATGTACAGCAGGACGCTGTTTTTGGTAATATCTGAAAACAAATTCCGGTAGAGTTGTGCCCATTTGAATTCCCGGATACGGTGTAGTTGCCGGAAGGAATTGTAGTACACTACTAATTCCAGCAAGGCGCCTGGCTGGAAGCAGGCGACAGAAGCTTTTTGTTTGGACGCTTTTCGAATTCCCTGTACCAGATACGACTGCAGTCCGAAAAGTTCTGTATAAGCAGTTACAATGAGGCTGCTGTCTCCGTAAGGAATTGAACGCAGAATAATGGCTTTTGTATGGTGAAGGGTTGCACCCAAGAGGGATTATTTAAGAAAAAGAATTTTTCCGACCTTTTTTTCCTGACCGCTTTCATCGGTGATGAGAATGAGGTAAACGCCCGAAGCCGGACGTCTGCCGGTATAATCTTTTCCATTCCATACAGCCTGTCCGCCTGCAGCTCGGGTTTGATAAACTAAACGGCCGTTGAGTTCCGTAATCTTCACGATTGCGTTTGCGGGAACATCCCGGATGCCGATAGTTCCGTTATAAGCAGAAGGAACCGGATTCGGATAAACCAAAACTTTTTGACTTTCTGTATTTGCTTCTATGGCCGTACCCCGGTAGCTGCAAATGCCATTGAACGTAGAGAAGAATACTTCTCCGGTAGACGGGTGTATCGCGATTCGGATGATTTCATTACTGAGCAGCGGACTGTTTTCTGCTGTAAAACGAAGCAGAACTTTATCGCCGTCCGGACTTAAAAGCCAAACACCATTACGGGTTCCGACCCACTTTCTGTTGCCGCCATCCACTGCGATGGCGCGCACATCTTCATTGACAAATAACAAACCTGCGAAGTTATCCTGTTGAACCACGGGCTGAAATACTTCGCAACCAAATGACGTGAATACTTCGCCCGGACATTGAATAATACCAATACCCTTGTCGGTACCAAGCCAGATAAATCCGTCTTTGTCTTTAACCATACTGTTGACAAAATTGCCCGGTAGGTTTCCGTTGAGCTTTCCCGTTTGATACCATTTCCAGCGATCATCACTGGTGTTGTCAATAGAATTTCCATGATTGAAACAAAACAAACCATTCCCTTGAGGCACCTGGATCCATTTCTGATTGAAATCGTCTATCAGGATTCCGCCGGCCATATTATCTTTTATCAGGAAAGGGATGGTGAATTTTTTCCAGTTGCCATCGGCTTTTTTAACACCAAAGCTCTGTGTTGCTCCAAAATTGCTGAACCAGAGATTGTTTTCCAAATCCGTAGCCAGACCTCCGATACGATAGTTGTTGGGGTCTCCGACGGCTTCATCTACTCCGGTTCCCTGCTTGTAGATTTTATACTTTGTAGGGGATTCATATTCAATCAGCCCGCCTCCGAAAGAACCCGCATAAAGTGTATTGGACACGCGGTCTTTTTCAATTGTTATAATATCCTGAATAGTGTCCATCCAACTCAGACTCCGATTATTAAAGGCTGTCCAGTTGTCTTCTTCGAAACTGAAAAAGCCGGTTCGGTTGAACTGATAATTCCACGCATCATTGATGCTGCCTCCTGCTACATAAAGCGTGTTTCCAAAAAAACGCATCTCTCCGTCGAGCGGGCCGTAAGGAGTTGGAAGAACGATGCGCGTAAATCCGGTGCCGTTATAAAGAATCAACCCTCTTTCCAGATCTGCAATAAATATACGGTTGTCATACTGACTGGCCTGAGCGGGACGCAGTAAAAAAGTATTATCGCTGATATTGGATTTTTCCTGTAATGTGGAAGCATCGATCACTACGACCTTTCGCTCCGTCCAATTGCCCGTTTCTTCGGTAATCAATAGTACATTTTCTCCGGCATTCACATCAACCCACCGGAATGCATCGCCATATATTCTAGTCCAGTTGCCGGCAGTCCGAACGTAAACGGAATTATCCTGAAAGGCAAAGATTTTTCCGTTGATTGCCTGCACACTTTGCGCCCTTCCTGAGGCGAAATCAAGGGTTGCCCAGTTCCGGTAGTCCTCCAGATTGCTGTTGCGCGCTGCTTGTTTGATTCCTTCTTCGGTAGCAGCATAAAAGAAATTTTCGTCGGCACAGAAGGCAAAGACTTTAACAGGACGACCGTTGTCGCCCAGATACCAGGTGCTGCTGATTTCATAGCGTTCCGTATGCACTACAATTACACCCAGGTTGGTGGACAAATAGGCTTTGTTTCCTGAAAAGTAGATATCATTAATTTTTTTATCGGCTGAAACATTGCTGCGAAGGATGTACGGGATATTAATTATATCGTTTCGGTAGAGCAGATCCAGATTGCTGTTGTTGTATGCAATCAGTAGTTTTTCTGAAGCAGGATCAAACTTAATGGTGCGCACACCCACATCACTCAATCCGCTGATTTTCGTAAAACGTTCAATGGAAAAATCGTTGTAGGAAACACTGTAGACGCCGAATTTGGAAGCAACATATACGTTATCAGGTCCGGCAGAAACACGAAAGGCTGCATTAAAATCGAGATGCTCTCGCCACAGGCCCAATGGCTGTAACTGTGTATGAGCAGGAAGCGCTAAAAAAAAGCTCGGCAGCAACAAAACAAAAACAATTCGCAGCATGATTCAAAATTACTCCTAATTTAAGAAGTGTTCTTTTTTGTTTTATGGTAGTATGGAGCCAGTTTAAGTGTCTCAAAAAGGGGTACTGCTCCGATCGCAAAAGAATACGTTTCTTTGCAGCTCTTTACATCAAAGGATTGTTTATGTGGCATCAACTTGGCAAATGGATTCTGCGTTATCGCATCCTGCTTCTGATTCTCGTTTTTGGATCTACTGCCTTGATGGCCTGGTTTGCTTCAAAGGTTCAGCTGAGCTATGAATTTTCCAAATCGATACCTGTAGATCATCCGAAGTATATTCAGTATCAGGAATTCAGAAGTAGGTTTGGTGAAGACGGTAATTTGCTAGCCATTGGATTGCAGTCGGACAGTTTTTTTAAGCTTCGTTTTTTTCACGCTTTTCAGCGGCTGCAGGCAGAAATCCGTCAGGTGCAAGGGGTGGAAGATGTACTCAGTGTTTGTACAGCACTGGGGCTTGAAAAAGACAGCCTTACCGAAAAATTAAAGCCTCAGCCCATTTTCACGGATTCCATTGATACCCAGGAGGCGCTGGACGCAGCCAGATCGCGGCTGGAGAATCTACCTTTTTACCGGGGTTTGCTCTATAATCCAGACTCGCATGTATATATGATGGGCGTTCGGGTGAACAAAGAGGTTTTGAATTCAAAATCCAGAAATGAAGTCGTTGGAGAAATCGTTAAAAAAGCGGAAGCTTTTGAGGTATTACACCGGACTAATATCTATATGAGCGGACTGCCTCTCGTGCGTACGGTGATGAGTACCCGAATTGCAGATGAAATGAAATTGTTTTTACTCGGATCTGTTTTATTATCCGGATTTATACTCTTGTTATTCTTCCGTTCTTTCAGCGCCACGGCACTAAGCATGCTGGTAGTGGGGATGGGGGTGATCTGGAGTCTGGCTACGATGGTTTTATTTGGATACAAGATCACCATTCTGAACGCCCTGATTCCTCCGTTGATTGTGGTGATCGGAATTCCCAACTGCATTTATTTCCTGAATAAATTCCATACCGAGTATAAGAAAAGCGGTAATAAAGAAGAAGCCCTCGTAAATATGGTGGGCAGAATGGGCATTGTTACCCTTTTCTGCAATATTGCGGCTGCTATCGGCTTTGCCGTTTTTGCGCTAACGAAAAGTACTATTTTAAAAGAATTCGGAGTAGTAGCAGGCATCAATATCATGGTTTTGTTTTTTATCTCTTTTCTTTTTATTCCTGCTGTTCTGAGTTTTCTTCCTGCTCCTAAGAAAAGACATATTCGCTATCTCGAAAACGTTCGACTCAACCGCGCGCTTATGCGCATTGAGCAGTGGGTATTTCGTCATCCCAAGTATATCTACGCCTGTACGGGAGTTGTGTTGGCCGTTTCCATAGCCGGCGTGTTGCGGTTAAAAAGTGTAGGATATATTGTAGATGATTTGCCCAGAACGGATGTGTTGTATACCGATCTGAAATTTTTTGAAAAACATTTTGCCGGAGTGATGCCGCTGGAAATTGTGATTGATACCAGAAAAAAACAAGGAGTGACCCGTCAGCTTGCCAATTTGCAGCGGATGGACGCACTGATTCAGTATTTGAGAGAACGTCCGGAAATGGGAAAACCTCTGGCTATTACAGAAGGGCTGAAGTTTGCAAGACAAGCGTATTACGACGGAGACAGCAGTATGTACGGACTCCCGACCGAATTTGATCTCGCTTTTTTAGCATCGTACCTGCAAATGAAAGGCGACAGTACTTCTAAGAAAAATCAGTTTGCGCGATTGCTTGCCAGTTTTATGGACAGCACCCGTCAGCGTGCACGGATCAGTATTAATATGGCAGATGTGGGAAGCGAGCGCCTGCCGCGGATTCTCGAGGAGGTGCAACAGAAGGCGGAATCGCTTTTTAACAGCGACAGTCTGAATTATGTTGAAGAACGTAAACGGGGGGGCGTTGCAGAAACGGATTCTTCCCGGATGAAGCGAAAGGCAGACATCCTGCTGACCGGAACCAGTGTTACGTTTCTGGAAGGTAGCCGGTTTATCATCAACGGGTTAAAGGAAAGTATCTTTTGGGCATTCTTGCTGATTACACTCACCATGCTGTATTTGTTTCGCTCGGTGCGTATTGTAGTATGCTCGCTGATTCCGAACCTGATTCCCATGCTCATGACGGCAGGGTTGATGGGCTGGATGGGGATTCCGCTCAAACCCAGTACCGTGCTTGTTTTCAGCGTTGCCCTGGGCATTGCCATCGATGTAACCATCCGTTTTTTAATCAACTATAAACAGGAATTGCCGCGCTACAGAAACAAAGTGATGCCAACGGTTAAACAAACGATCCGGCATACCGGAATCAGTATCATTTATACATCCCTCGTTTTAGTAGCCGGGTTTATTATTTTTTGTTTTTCCAATTTTGGAGGCACCCAGGCGCTGGGATGGCTCACCTCCTTCACCTTGCTGGCTGCAATGGTTACCAACCTGATTCTATTGCCGGTTTTACTAAACACAACAGCACCTTCCAAACGGATTTAATTTTATATCTGACCTGTAAACAAGAAAAAAGCACTTCATATAAACCATTTATTCATAAAACCTGTTATTTTCGTAGTCTGCCAAATTCATTGAAGCAGTTGATCTTCCCCTGTGATTCAAATTATTATCAAACAAAACTTATCATGAGTATGAGAAAACTTCTTTCCCTGCTGTTGGTGTTTGCTGCATGCGTTTTGCAGGCAGGTGCACAAGACAGAACAGTTACCGGAAAAGTTACAGATGAAAACGGCGCTCCTATTGGTGGAGCTACGGTCGTTCTGAAGGGTTCTAAAATCGGGACCACTACAAAAAGCGATGGAACCTTTTCGATTGTAGTTCCTTCTTCTGCTAAACAACTGGTTATATCCGCAGTTGGATACGGATCTTCTACATTAACGATCGGTTCGTCAAATACAGTTACTGCCAGCCTGAAAGTGGCAGCCGGGGATTTATCAGATGTGGTAATTACAGGATATTCCCGCGTCAAGAAATCAGAATATGTTGGAGCCGCATCTAAAATTGATAAAAAAGCAATTGAACTTGTTCCCATAGGATCATTTGATCAAATCCTTCAGGGTCGTGCTCCCGGTCTGCGTGTTTCGGCAGGTTCCGGACAGCCCGGTTCTGCAGCATCGGTACAGATTCGCGGTCCCAAATCCATCTCCGGAGGCTCCGATCCCTTATACATTGTTGACGGAGTTCCGGTTGAACAGGGTGTGTTTCAGAGCTTAAACCCGAATGATTTTGAAACGGTGGATGTTTTGAAAGATGCAAGTTCGGCGGCCTTGTATGGTAGCCGCGGTGCTTCCGGGGTAATCGTTGTAACAACTAAAAGAGGACAAAAAGGGACCACTAAAATGAGCTATCGTCCGCAGTTCGGGATTACTCAGCCCGGTGTGCAGAAGTTTGATATGATGTCTTCATCTGAAATCCTTCAGTTTCAGGAAAAACTCGGCAGACTCGTAAACAACAATCTTCCCGGCTGGCGCTTTTCCAGAAACAACCCTGCCAATGCAGGTCTGCCGGCTTCTACCCTTTCCTTCTTTGATTTAATCCTCGATAGTTTAAGAAAGAATCAAACCAATTGGGCAGATGTTTTCCAGCGCAGCGGAAGTTTTCAGAGTCACGATCTGAATATTTCCGGAGGTACGGAAAAAACCCGCTTCTTCCTTTCCGGCTCTTATTATAAGGAGCAGGGGATCGGCCTTCGTTCCGACCTAACCCGTTATACAGTGCGTTCGAACATAGACCACGCCACCGATAAACTGACGGTTCAGTTTAATAATACCATTGGGTACAGTAAAAGAAATTTTATTGAATCGGAAGGGGGTGTCTTTTTGTCGAACCCTTTTGCGGCAGCCTATCTTGCATTGCCCTACGATCCTTTGTTTTTACCCAATGGAAGAGTTAATACTGGTGCTGGTAAAACAGGAGGGAATTCCTATCAGCGTATACAGGACATTCTGCGTTATAACAACCAGCTGAAAGCAACCTCCTCGGTTTCTTTGAATTATGATTTCACAGAGCACATCTTTGCAGGAGGTAACGCCGGGTACGATTTTCGTGAAACTCAAAACACAACCTACCTTCAGCCCGGAACCTTTACTGCTTCACAGCAGGCATTCCCCGCGAATTCCGGATTCTATACAGACGGACTCAGTCGGTTTTTCCAGGCAAATCTTCGCGGTTATGTAGGATACAAAAGGGCTTTTGGCAAAGATGGTATTCATAAAATCAACGTCACCGCCAATGCTGAAAATATTTTCCGTAAAACAAAATCTTTTGGGCTTACCGGTTACGGAATCAATTCCAAATTACCGAATACGCCGGCTGCGATTACACCCGGAACGGTCGATAACCGCCTGATCCCTTCAGTGAACGGGGGTAAATCTGAACGGGAATTCGTTTCATTCTTCGGAATGCTGAAGTATTCATATAGTGATCGGTATGTCTTCGATCTTACCATCCGCCGGGATGGAACCTCCATTCTTCCAGTTGACAACCGCTTCCAAAACTTCTATGCAGCAGGGTTCTTATGGAATACCTTAAATGAACGCTTTGCGCAAGACTGGAAATCTTTCAGCACACTGCGCGTGCGTCTGAGCTATGGTAGTTCTGCGAATGCGGAGAATTTCTCCTTTGGTGACTTTGGCTACCTGCCTCTTTATGGCTCTGGTTCTTATGCCGGATTGCAAACCCTGGCTCCTTCAACACCGGGAAATACAGCCGGTACCTGGGAGTATACGGATAAAGCAAACCTTGGAGTTGAATTTGGATTGTGGAACGAGCGCCTTTTCGGAGAGTTGAATGTTTATAACGAGATCACCCGCGATATGTTTGTTGAACAAACAATTCCCATTGAAAACGGAAGCGCCTTCACTTCAGCAGATATCAATGCCGGCAAGATGCGCAACCGTGGGATCGAATTGAATTTATCATACGATGTGATCCGCAATCGGAATTTAACATGGACTGTTGCCGGAAACTTTGGTTATAACAACAACCGGATCATAAGCCTTGGTCAGGTAAGCGAGTATCCTTCCGGAACAGCAATCATTCGTGTTGGCCTTCCCTTGGGAGCTCACTACGTAAATAAATGGGCTGGCGTGGATGCCGCAACCGGTAATCCGCTCTATTATACCAAAGACGGCAAGCTGACCAATGTCTATAGTTCTGACGACCAGCTGGCTGAATTCGGAACTTTCTATGCTCCATGGACAGGAGGATTTAATACAGCATTGAAATACAAAGGATTTGATATCGGAGCCTTTTTCAATTTCCAGGCGAAGTTTTCTCGTTTCAACAACCAGGATTTCTTCCAGATCAACCATGCTTTTGCAATTGCAGGATTCAATGTGCGCAGAGAAATGCAGACTATGTGGACCAAGCCCGGAGATGTAACCAATGTTCAGAGTCCGCTCGAGATACGCCAGTTCAGCAGCAAGGATATTCAGGATGCTTCCTATCTGCGTCTGAGAAATGTTCAGATCGGGTACACCGTTCCCGCCGCCAAATTGAAATCTACAAAAGTGCTCCGCGGGCTCCGTGTTTATGTTCAGGCGCAAAATCTGTACACCTTTACCAACTGGACAGGATTTGATCCGGAAGACAGCAATAACATTGCAACGTATGAATATCCATTACCAAGGACATTCACATTTGGATTCAATCTGGATTTCTAAAATATAATAGTACTAAGTATATGAAATAGCCATAAAGAAAATTGATACCAGCTGGAAAAATCTTTCAGGCTATTCTATATGACTATTAAAAACAATAAAAAAGAACATATGAAACGAATAAATATAAAAACCATCTTATCGGTTCTGCTTCTTGCCGGAATGTTCTCCTGTTCAAAACAAGTAGATCTTTTCCCAACGGACAGCATCAACGAAGCCAATGCGTTTAAAACTGTTGCCGATCTGGAGCAGGGATTATTTGCTGCTTATGGATCCTGGCCCGGAGAAAATGCGATGTATGTGAATGCCATCGTTGCTGATGAAGTAAAAATTTCTGATGAAAACCGCGGACAGGGACAGTTTGAGTTTAAATGGCAGTATGCGCCAGCTCAGGGAGGCGATGCTTCAGACGGATGGGTAGGATATTATTATGTTATTGGTTTAGTCAATAAAGTGCTTGCTGCTTCAGATAACGTGACTCCTGCTAATGCAACAGAAACGACGCTTAAAGACCGTATTAAAGGGGAGCTACTGGGTCTTCGCGGTTTTGCCCATTTTCAGCTGGCGCAAAGCTTCTGTGGTAGATACAGCGCTTCTGCACTTGGTATTCCATATACCATTACTTCAGATATTGGAGCCAGACCCGCCCGCCTGCAACTCGGACAGGTAATCACCAATATTGAAAATGATTTAAACGCAGCCTATAATACGTCGCTTCCGGATGCTCCTACTATTACAGGCTCTGCCGGAGTAATTCGCCTTTCGAAAGCAGTAATCGCCGGTATTCGTGCTCGCGTTGCTATGTATAAAGCTTCCGGATTAACTGGAACAGAAGCGACTAATGAGTGGAACAATGCACTTGCAAACGCAAATGATTGTATTCTGAAAGGAAATAAAGGACTGGAAGACGCTTCCGGTTTTTCAAATATCTGGACAGATGATACCGAAGCTGAAGTGCTTTTTAAATTAAGAAGAACCGGAGCCGGTGTAGGCAGACTCTGGCAAGATAATAACGGGGATGTATTTTTTGAACCTTCCGATAAATTAAAAGGGCTCTATGACCGTACGAATGATATACGTTTTGATGCCTATTTCCTGGTCAACCCTGCCGATCAAGATACTTGTCTGATTAAAAAGTTTTTCTCCAGCAGCAGAGGCCCCAAAATTGTTGACGTGAAAATGATGCGGGTTTCAGAAATGTATCTGATACGCGCCGAAGCAAAAGCCGAACTGGACAATCTGGGCGGTGCCGCTCAGGACTACAACGAACTTCGTAACAAGCGTATAACTGGTTATACCAACGAAAGCTTTACGGACAAAGCAGACGCCATCAATAAAATCTATAATGAGCGTGCACGAGAACTTTGCTTTGAAGGTTTCCGTCTGAACGATCATTTAAGAAGGGGCCTGCCTATTAATCGCCTGGCATCGGATGTACAGAGCACTACCTGGCAAAATTTGTCAGCAACGGATTTCCGTCGTCTTTTCCCGATTCCGCAAACATCGATTTTGTCGAACCCGAATATGGTACAGAACCCGGGCTATTAATTATCATTAAAGAATTATAAACGCATAAATCAAACACAATGAAATCCATGTTCAAAATCTTGACGCTCATATTGATGACGGGCTTCATACTGGTTGGATGTAAAAAAGTGGACACGCTTGTACGGCCACCCCTGCAAGCACATTTTCTTTTTAAAACAGATGGAGTTTATGAAGTAGCATCACCTACTACCTCTTACACGATTCCCGTAGGGTTAACTGCTACATCCAATACAGACCGTACTATTGAGATTACCGTTACTTCTCCCACCGGAGCGGTTGCGGGTACGCACTACAGCCTCAGCAAGTCTTCTTTAGTAATACCTGCAGGAAAAGCAATTGAATCGATCGTTGTACAGGGCGTTTTCAGTCAGTACACCTCCGACAGGAAAGACACCCTGATTTTTACCATTAAGGAAACCGCAGATATCAAAGGCGTATCTTCCAATAGTCAATTCACACTTCTTGTAAGAGGAGCTTGTCTGGAAGAAGATATAGTATTAAATGAATTTATCGGCACCTATACGAATACCAACGAAGATTTCGGAGGACAAACGTACGGGCCTTATGAAACGACGATTAGTGCAGTTAAACAATTATCTGCTACAACCGGTGAGATAACAGTTACCAATATCTATGATCTCAACTGGAATCCGATTCGTTACATTCTGGACTGGACAGATATTAACAATCGTACTGTAACGCTCGAGCAGCAATCCGGCATCGGAGATGCTGGAGGCGTTTTCGGTCCAACCTATAATGGAGCAGATCTTTCCGTGCGCGATTATTCAGGAGAAACAGGAACATTTTCATACTGCAGCAAAACGATTGTGCTGAAAATGCAGGTTGGCATTACAAATGTAGGGTGGAGCAATTCACTGTATCAGGTAACCTTGGAACCTTAAGTGCTTAAATATTAATACGTATTTACGGCTGCAGCAATGCAGCCTTTTTTATTTTAGGAAATATACTAACTGTAATTTCATTAATGTTTTAACAGGCATTCATTTTCTGCGAAAGAAAAAAACAAATCCGGCTCCGAGGGTGTCCGCAGCCAGATCACTCCACTCATAATCTCTGTTCACCAGCGGAAGCAACTGAATACATTCCATCAGCCAGCCAAAGACCGATCCTGAAAGAAAAATCAAGAATACGTTTAAAAATCGAAAGGACTTTCGTTGATAAAAAACCAAAAACCAAAGACGGCTGTAAACAGCGAAAAGCAATACATGAATCAGTTTATCAATGCCGGGAAAATAGATCAAAAAATTCCCTTCAGTATTTCTAGCTGGGAAAGCCAGCAGGAAAAAAATAAAAACCGACCATAAGATGGCCGCCGTTTTCAGATTTTTTTTAATTAGTAGCAGCATGCACTTTAAATCAAAGCAAAAAAGAAAGCTTAGTTTAGGTTTCTGTAGATGTTATGAGTTAAGGATTACGGGGTATGTTGTGGCTATATATTTCCTGAAGCGCTAAAGAAAAAAAGTACCGTTTAAATGAACTGCAGCCTCTTCTCTATATATGATCTGACGTCCTAACTGTATGGGGAAAGCTAAATCTGTATTAACTGACCAGCGCTGAGTAGGCTGCTGCGTCGAGTAAGCCGGCTACATCTGCCGGGTTGGAAACTTTCAGTTTCACCATCCATCCTTCTCCGTAAGGATCATTATTCACCAGCTCCGGCTTGTCATTTAAGCCGGTATTGACTTCCAGAATGGTGCCGGATACAGGAAGAAACAGATCGCTTACGGTTTTAACAGCTTCCACTGTGCCAAAAACATCTTCTGCCTGTAGCGGTTGTCCGATCGTATTCACTTCAACATATACAATATCTCCTAATTCGCGCTGGGCAAAATCGGTAATGCCAATAAGAGCGGTATCTGTGTCCACCAGACGAATCCACTCATGATCTTTAGTATAACGCAATTCGGAAGGAATATTCATATACAATTGGTTTGAATCAGGGTGCTAAATTGAAGGATTTGTGTCAATCCGAAAAAATAATTTTTTAAGGGTAGAGGTTGCCGTCACCGCGGCATTTGAATAAGAATCCGGCGAGGTTGCCTTTATTCGGGAAAAAGTCTAAAAAAACAACCATTTGCGCAAGACCCGCATCTTCAGAATTCGGATATCTTCCAGCGGCCGGTTGTTTACGTCCCGCTGTACACCTGAGATGGCATCAACGACTTCCATGCCGACAATAACACGCCCGAATACCGTATAGTTCTGATCCAGATGAGGCGTCCCGCCTTGAGTTTTGTAAACAGTTCGTTGTTCGACAGGTATTTTCTTACCGTTGAGTCTGCTCTGTTCCAGCTGATCAAGTTCCGTCTCCGTAAAAACTTTTCCCTGTACTATATAAAACTGACAACTGCTGCTTGCCTTCTCCGGATTGTTGTCGCGCGCGGCAGCCAAAGCACCTCTTTGATGAAATAGTTTGGGTTGAAACTCCGCGGGAATTCTGTAATTCAATCCGCCGCTGCCGTAGAGTTTGCCGGCAATAGCGGCTTTGCTTTCCGGATCGCCGGCTTGTATCATAAATCCGGAGATTACCCGGTGAAAAAGGACGCTGTCATAAAACCGCTTTTTTGTTAACCGGATAAAATTATTTCGATGCAGCGGAGTTTCGTTGTAGAGCTCAAGAACTATTTTTCCTCTCGAGGTGAGCATCTTGATTTTTTTTCTTCCGGCACCAGCATCGAATGAAAAGCAGGCTAACAACAGTAAAAGGAAAAGTTGGCGCAGCATCTAAAAATCATTTTGTTGAAAATAAAGTAGAACGTGATCCTTGATGAAATCTTCCTGTTCTTTTAATGTTAGTCCGGGAATCGCTTTTAGCTGTTTGTAGTGCGGCCAGCCTTCTTCATCGTGAAATTCCAATTCAAAATAACCACTCGGCGCCAAAAGCGAACAAACCGCTACATGAATAAGATCCTGTTTTTGTTCTTTGGTGAATTTGGTTTTGATTTCTCCGAACTCCTGAATGCCGATGAGGAATAAAATAGATTCCAGATCGGGTTTTTTCCCGAAGCGATCGATCAGTTTTTGCTCCAACTGCATCCAGCGCACAAATAAATCCTGAGAAGCATCCATGAAGCAAAGATAGAGGGCAAAGAGTTACGGGTTACGTGTAATGGATTACGAGAAACGCACCTGTAACTCAAAACCCGTAACGTGTAACTTAGACCGGGCATTTCTCGTGATAATTGATCAGCTCTATTTTTGATGGAGCAAACTCAAACCCGCTGAACTTTAGAACAATTTCATCCAGCACCGCGTCAATTTCTTCAATCGTCATGAGTGTTACCAGCCGGCTTCTGTATTCTTTGATATTGGGGAGTCCTCTCAGATAATTCGCATAATGCCTGCGCATTTCAAAGATTCCTACTTTGGGCCCCTTCCAGGCAAAGGATTTATGCAGGTGTTTGCGGCATACCGCAACGCGCTCTTCAACCGTCGGTGGCGGGAGATGCTGGCCGGTCTGCATATAATGTTTGATTTCCCGGAAGATCCAGGGATAACCGATGGCAGCTCTTCCAATCATAATTCCGTCTACCCCGAATTTGTTTTTATATTCAACGGCCTTTTCCGGAGAATCGATATCGCCGTTGCCAAATACGGGTATTTGAATACGGGGATTTTCTTTTACTTTTCTGATCAATGTCCAGTCGGCCTCTCCCTTATACATCTGCATGCGTGTACGTCCATGAATACTGAGCGCCCGGATGCCGACATCCTGAAGCCTTTCCGCCACTTCCTCTATATTCTTACTTTCATCATCCCATCCAAGACGTGTTTTGACGGTTACAGGCAACGAGGTCGACTTGACGACAGAAGCGGTAAGCTTAACCATCAGATCGACATCTCTCAACACCCCGGCACCGGCTCCTTTCAGGGCTACTTTTTTAACCGGACAGCCAAAATTGATATCAACCAGATCCGGCTGTACAGCCTCACAGATTCTGGCACTGAGCCCCAGCGCCTCTTCATCTCCTCCGAAAATCTGAATCCCGAAAGGACGTTCAACTTCATCAAAATCTAATTTCTGTCTGCTTTTAATCGCATCCCGGATCAACCCCTCGCTGGAGATGAATTCGCTGAACATGAGATCGGCCCCATTGTCTTTACAGACAGCCCGGAACGGAGGATCGCTTACGTCCTCCATCGGAGCAAGTAAGAGCGGGAAATCGGGAAGGGATATGTTGCCTATCTTTACCATCTTGTATTCAAACAGCAAAAATAAACCTCTTTACTGAGTTCTCTATGACGGAATGGTATGAACAACCCCCGCTTCGCCCGCAACAGGAGTTTTTTATATTGATCGGGTTGTGGATTCTTGGATTTGTCGCAGGCGGCCTGGTGGTAATGGCTTTATGGATGACGATGACCGGCCAGTCGATTATCGGGATGGAAGCTGCATTGTCCGACCCAAAATACAGCACGACAGTACAGGTAATGCAATCGGTGAGTGCGGTTTTTATGTTTTTGCTGCCTGCATGGCTGACAGCGCGCATTGTTACCTCTAAAACGGGCAAGCATCTTGGTATTTCAGTCAGAATCAGTCCCCGCAAAATCATGCTGGTTGTTCTGATAATGTTTTTTGCCTACATGGCCGCCGGATTACTTGCGGATTTAAACAAAGCGATACCCGTAAGCAAGTCTCTGAAAGCCTATTTTGACTCCATAGAAAAAAAATATGCAGATTCTGTCAGCACGATGATAAAACTTAGTTCATTTTCAGATTATCTGATTTCTCTGTTTGTTATTGCATTGATACCAGCTGTTGTTGAAGAGTTCTTTTTTCGCGGAGCAATGCAACAAATACTCCTGCGTTGGTTTCAGATTCCATTCATTGCAATTTTGGTAACCTCGTTTATATTCAGCTGTATTCATTTTTCATGGTATCTTTTTCTGGCAAGACTCGGCCTTGGTCTTGCGTTGGGGTATATATTTTACTATACAGGAAATCTTTTGTATAGTATTGCCGCGCATTTTTTTAATAACGGGTTTATTGTTACGCTCTTGTATATTCAGCATCTGAATGGTCAAAAGATCGATCTGAATACAGAAGAGTCTATACCGATTTGGATCAGCGGGTTCGCATTGCCGGTAACAATCTTTTTAATAATTATTTTGAAACGATTGGGTAAACCACCCGATTCTGATAAGACAAGCTTTTTATCAAAAGAAAATCAGCCGACCTGATGGCTATGAACTGGCATACATTTCGGATTCGTACGATCTCGGCGATTGTATTTGTTGCCGTGATGCTGACAGGTTTGTGCTGGAATGCCTGGAGTTTTTTACTCCTTTTCTCTGTCATACATGTCGGTTGCTGGTGGGAGTATCAAAGGCTGATGATGCAGATAGACAGCAGCTATGCAGAAATCAACCCACTGCACCGAATTGGCATCATTCTGGCAGGATGGGGGTTTATGTTGTTTTTATCAGGACGATGGGAGCTTTCTTCGTCAATACAACCGGGTTATATAGGTAGACAATTCCTAATTGCGGGAATTGTACTTGTAATGATCAGCGATGCAAAGCAGCTGTTAAGCGGAAGGCTACGACCGCTCGGGTATTCCCTTTTTGGCTTTGTATACATTTCCTTAAGCATCGCATTGTTGCTGCACATACGGAGCGGTTTGGTGTGGTTAACCCGTGGCTCGACCGGGTTCGCCACGATTATTTCTGAAATAACGGGTATTTATGTTATACTATTCATCATCGCAGTAATCTGGGTGAATGATACGATGGCTTATGTCGTTGGATCCCTCATTGGAAAAACACCTTTGAGTAAAGTTTCTCCTAAAAAAACCTGGGAGGGAACCATTGGCGGTATTCTAATGTCTGTACTGCTTGCATGGCTCACCGGCCATTTCCTGATTCAAAAAGGATATGGTTGGAAATGGGGAGGGATTGCATTAGTTATAGCGATTACAGGAACCGTCGGAGACTTATTTGAAAGCAAATTGAAACGAATGGCCGGGGTAAAAGACAGCGGGGCAATACTTCCTGGGCATGGAGGTTTTCTGGACCGTTTTGATTCATTACTGCTTGCCGCCCCCGCTGTATGGATTGTGCTGAAACTAATCGGTTGATGGTTATCAGCGTTTGCGCCATTAAAACTTTATTACCTTCGCCCCATGACGATACACAGAGAAGGATATAAGAGCATTTTCATTGCAGCTTTTTTATTTATCGGGATCAATCTGCTGGTCTTTAATCGTTTAAGCGCCAGTCAGCCAGAGATAACAGCGGCGATCTTCCTCATCACATTTTTTCTTTTTCTCTTTATTGTTTCTTTTTTTCGAATTCCATCCCGCAAACAAGTAATAGGAGAAAATCTGATTACAAGTCCCTGTGACGGAAAAGTGGTTGCGATTGAGGAAATTATAGATCAGGAATATTTTAAAGACAAACGTATTCAGCTGAGTGTATTTATGAGTCCTGCAAATGTGCACGCCAATACCTGTCCGGTATCCGGAGAAGTTTTATATTCTACATATCACCCTGGAAAATACCTCGTTGCCTGGCATCCGAAATCTTCGACAGAAAATGAACGCCACAGCGTGGTGCTGCAAAACCCGAAAGGAACCATTCTGATAAAACAGATTGCCGGCGCATTAGCCCGCCGCATTGTGAACTACCTGGAACCCCGGCAAAGGGTAGAGCAGGGGGATGAGCTAGGCTTTATTAAATTTGGTTCACGCGTAGATTTATTGCTTCCTCCCGGAACTAAAATTTGTGTTCAGCTTCAGGAGAAAGTAAAAGCCGGTGTAACGGTATTAGCTGAATTTCAGTAAAAAAATCGTTGCTTTCTTTAATTAGAACGGGAGATCGTCTTTTGTTTCTGAAACAAGAGGCTCAGCCTGTGTGTAAGAAAAATCTGATTTCTCACCGGTAGCAACCGACTTGCTATCTGCGGCTTCCACGCGCCAGGCTTTTACATCGGTATACCAGCGGCTATTATATTCGCGGCTTTCAACATCGAAGTCAATTTTGAGGGTATTACCCGGAACCAGCAAGGCCTCATTAATTTTATCTCCCCAGATCGAGATGCAGATTTTTTTAGGATACTGCGCATCTGTTTCTACTATAATATCCTGTTTTTTCCATTCTCCGTTTTTACCGGTACCGGTTTGAAGCGGAAGTTTCTGAATCAGTTTTGCGGTTACTTGCATAGTTTAAAATTTATTTCGAGTCATTAATTGATATGCCAACGGCAAAGGTAATAGAAGCGCGACAGTTTTCACGGTCTTCCTCCGCTGAAAGACCGGGAAAATTCCGGCATCTTTCTATTTTTCTGCCCGGTACCTGTTGAGCAGGGCTCCAGCCCGGGCCAGAATACGGTTTTTAAGGATTTCCGGTCCTAAAACCTGAACGGTTTCGCCGTAGCCGAGAATGGTCATTTCCAGTTCGGGTGTGAGGTAGCACTCGATTTGAAGGCGAAGGCCGTCTTCCCCCATTTCTGCTTGCTGGGAGGCATGCAGCGGTTTGGTGAGCAGATAACCGGCAACAGCCTTGTCGAAAAGTAATTCGACAACATAAGGTTCTGCCTGCGCATATACGGTAACCCCGAAACTGTATTGAAAATAATCTTTCTCATTAAATCCTTCGGTGGAAATATAGCGTTGGGAGGATTTTTCGATCGAGGCAACCCGGTCGAGAGCAAGGGTGGTGATCGATTCGGCTTTTTCTGAATAGCCAATCATATACCAACGGTTACGGTATTCGCGTAGCAGATAGGGACTGATTGCATGTGTTTTTGTCTCCATGCTGTTAAAGCGTTTGTATTTTACCGCTAGTGAATCTTTGTGTAAAATAGCGGAGTAAACCGTTTCCAGCCAGCGGATGCCGGTATCAGACAGAGGCTCTTCCGTTTCCAGCAACTGACGGTTTTCATACCCGGGAATTTTTGACAGGCGAAATCCGCTGATCAGTTTTTCTATAACGGATTCAAATTGAGTAAAGTAGCCGCTGTATTTGATTTGTTTGAGAAAGGAACTCGACAGATCGAGGATCCGAACTTCCTCTTCTGTGAGCGGAAAACTCTGGATTGAAAAATAAGGATCTTCATAGTAGTAGCCTTTTCTGTATTTATCGAAACAAATGGGTGCTTTATAAAAATCACGCATAGCTTTTAGATCTTTATTGATCGTTGATACCGAAATCGGATCTTCCATATTCAGCCCTTCACTAACGGTTTCCTGCAACTCCTCAATGGAAGGATACGGCTTCCTTTTGTTGCGCAGGCAGGCGTCGATAATACGATGGCGGAAAGCAGCATTTTTCGTGGCCGGCATATACCAGAGATTTGGAGTGGAAGATAAACAGATTTAAATTTTAAACACTTCGGTTTGTTCGGATTGTTTTCCGGATGAATAAAAATCAGGGAAGGTTATTCTTTTTACCTTGATTCCGTCGTATTTTCAAACTATGGTTTCATTTACCACACGACTTCGTCAGCTGATTTTGATTTTTGTTTTGTTTGCGCTGGGTTATTTGCTCTTGCGAGAATTGTATCTTTTTTTTCCGGGGTTTCTCGGGGCGATAACCCTATACATTTTAAGCCGCGCCCGTTACCGCAAGCTTGTGGTCGACAAAAAATGGAATCGAAACCTTACTGCGACTATTTTTCTTTTAAGTTTTTTAGTGCTGTTTGGCTTACCAACGTACTGGATTGTGCAGCTGCTGACGCCCAAAATCAATGAAGTTTTCAGTCATTCGCAGGAAATGATCATCGGCCTTCAGTCGGTATCGGAGCAGGTGAAGGAATGGACCGGACAAGAATTGCTGACTACTGAAAATCTGACGAATCTTCAAAAGCAGATAGCATCTTTTATTCCTGCCTTTTTAAACACTACGGCGCTTGTTGTCAGCAATATTGCCATGCTTCTGTTTCTGTATTTCTTCATGCTCACCAACGGAGAGTATATGGAAAGAAGCCTGATCAGCATGCTACCACTTAAAGATGAAAACATCGGGATATTAGCCGATGAAACCATGAATATGGTTCGCGCCAACGCCATCGGAATTCCTTTGATTTCCTTTATACAAGGAGTTTTTGCTGTAGCTGGTTACTGGATCTTTGGCGTGAAAGAATATTTGTTATGGGGATTTTTAACCGGAGTGTTTGCCTTTTTCCCCATAATCGGAACAACCGTTATCTGGCTGCCCATTGTGATTTACTTGTTTTCTCTGGGTCAAAACAGCAATGGTATCTGGCTAACTGTGTGGAGTTTGCTGGTAACCGGTAATGTGGATTATCTCGCACGGGTAACGTTGATGAAAAAGCTTGGAAACGTACATCCGGTCATTACGGTTTTGGGCGTTATCGTTGGTTTGAGCCTGTTTGGATTTTGGGGGTTTATATTCGGGCCGCTGTTGATTAGTTATTTTCTGCTCTTATTTAAAATATATGCCAGTGAATTCGGAACTTTGCACAGTTTTTCTGAAACCGGTAAATCGCATGAGCCTCCTGAATAAACTCGTTCTATCCTGTTTTATTGCACTCGCTTGTAAATCTTTTTCTATTGCGCAGATTCCTGAATCCAAAGAATTCCGGGCTGTATGGATCGCTACTGTAAATAATACTGACTGGCCTTCCAAAAAAGGGCTGAGTACTGACGAGCAGAAAGCGGAATTCATTAGCCTGCTGGAGAAGCATCGCGAAAACGGAATGAACGCCATCATCATGCAGATTCGTCCGGCGGCAGATGCATTTTATCCTTCTCCCTTTGAACCCTGGAGCGAATGGCTTACCGGAGTACAGGGAAAGCCTCCTTCCCCCTGGTATGATCCGCTTGCTTTCATGATTGAGGAAACCCACAAAAGGGGTATGGAGTTTCATGCCTGGTGCAATCCCTACCGAGCAATTTTTAATATTAAAACCACGATACCGGCACCGTCACACATCATTCGCAAACATCCGGAATGGTTTATAACCTATGGCGACAAACGTTATTTCGATCCAGGCAACAAAGAAGCGCAGGATTTTGTGGTGGAAGTGGTTCGTGATATAGTAAGCCGGTATGCTGTTGATGCTATTCACTTCGACGATTATTTTTATCCGTATCGCTTGCCCGGTAAAGAATTTCCCGACTGGAAAAGTTTTTTACAATACGGCAGGGGGATGCAAAAAGATGAATGGCGCAGAAGCAATGTAGATTCGATTATATATAAACTGCATCAGACGATTCGGGCGGTTAAACCCTATGTGAAATTCGGAATCAGTCCCTTTGGTGTTTGGAGAAATAGCAATCGTGATCCCAAAGGAAGTAATACCCGAGCTGGACAAACAAACTACGACGATTTGTATGCTGATATATTACTCTGGCTCCAAAAAGGATGGATTGATTATGTAGCGCCGCAGCTTTACTGGGAATTTGAGCATGCTTCTGCTCCTTTTGAATCCCTGGTCGACTGGTGGAGTCAAAATACCTATGGCAAGCATTGTTATATCGGACTTGGTGTTTATCGTGCGGGCAGCAACCGCGCCTGGAAAGATAGTACGCAGCTAACCCGTCAAATTGAATGTATCCGTCAATCCGCCAATGTTCAGGGTATGATTTTTTTCAGTTCCAGATCATTTGAAAAAAATCCCAACGGATGGAACGACGCCCTTCGCTACAATTATTTTCGTGCACCTGCCAAAATCCCGGAAATGGAATGGATTTCCGGTAAATAGCGATGAAAAACATCTTCGTCATATATTATTCTGAAATACCCATTATAGTAATCCGATACCAGCAGTAGTGATCTAAGGCTATTATGTATGAAAATCAGGAAACAAGTTTAAGGTACATATTAAATCCATTGATTAACAAAACCGGATCTGCGCGCTTCTTGTATTATTCTAATTTTTTCTTCAGATCAATGACTAATCAAACTCATCTGAATAAACGGGTATAGATCATCTTTTTCGGGAATCCGCCGTTCTATTTTCGCTTTCTAATCAGATCGAAATGAGAAAAGTATTACTTGCGCTGGATGGAGAACATTTCCCGCAGGGCGCCTTTGAACTGGCAGCCGAAATGCACCGCGACGAGCCGATCCTACTTGCGGGGGTTTTTCTGAGTCCTATAGATGTTTCAAAAATTATAGCTTATACCGGCGTGGAAGCAGTACCGCTTATGCCTTCCCTCGTCGAAACCGATTTCTCTGAAAAAATTCAGCGAAACATTTCCAGGTTTGAAAAAAAATGTCTGGCCGAAGGTTTGGAATACCGGATTCATAATGATTCGGAAAACCTTCCGCTGGCTTCTCTCATCAAAGAAACCCGATTTGCCGATCTGTTACTAATCGGAAGAGAATCTTTTTTCTCCAATGTCAATAAGGAGCAGCCGAATGAATACATGCAGGAGTTGTTGAAAAAAACAGATTGTCCGGTACTTCTTGTTCCTGATGCAATGGAAGAGTCAGAGCGTGTAGTTTTACTTTATGACGGAGATGCTTCATCTGTCTTTGCCATTAAACAGTTTGCATATTTATTTCCTGGGAAATGTTCACTTCCTACAACGCTGGTACAGGCAACTGTATCTCCCGATAATGAACTGGAAGATCAGACACTGGTTACGGAGCTTGCTGCACGCCACTACAGCAATCTCACGTTGCAGGAAGTCGGATTGCATGACCGACAGGAGGCTGCTGCTTTTTTAAGCGGACAACAAAAATCGTGGCTGGTAACCGGAGCTTACGGAAGAAGTATGTTCAGCACTTTATTCCGGAAAAGTTTTGCCGATGAATTGATTCGCAGGTTGCCACTTCCCTTGTTTATTGCTCATAAATAGGCAGCATTAGCTGCAATACTTTGGTTGGTTTAACACCCTGTCGTTCCCGGCGGGGTTTATTTTCTTAAGCGGCCGGAATAGGAATTGAAGGCCTATATAAATCAAAAAATCGGATGTATATTTTTCTACATGGACATCGTTTGCTTCGTGATATTCAGGAGGAGTTTCAATCGGCTTACCCGTATCTGAAAATTGAATTTTTATGGAAATATAAAGCAAGAGAAAAAAGCCATCCGCTGGAGTCCTATCAGGAAGATTTACTCAGATTAAAAGATATTGCAGCTATTGAGCATCAGGAAATGATCTGTATTGAAGAGGATACCACACTTCATGAGATTGAACAAAAGCTGACAAAAGACTTTGAAGTGTTCATTCGTTTTTATCATTACACAGATTCAGGATGGATACCCGCAGGAATTTCTGCAGCCACTTTCGGGGAGCTGAATCAGCAGGGTAGAATCAGCTTTCACCAGCAGCACAACGTATCGGCCAACCCGCAGCATTTGTTGTAATTTATTTGCGGGGAATCGACAATATCGGGTTCATAAGGTTCGGCTATCTTCGTAGACATGAAACCTGTTCCATCTTCAGCCCCATCTGAAATCAAATTTTTAGAAGGTCCGCAAAGCCGCTGGCGTGAATTCAAATTTGCCGTTAAAGTATTGTTTGAGTTTATAAAAGGATATAGAGGCCTTGCTTTCGTCGGACCCTGTGTGACCATTTTTGGCTCGGCCCGTTTTCCGGAAGATCATCCGTATTATACACTTACCCGCAAACTCGGAGCTGAAGTTGCGAAGATGGGTTTTACTGTACTAACCGGAGGCGGACCCGGTTTGATGGAAGCGGCCAATAGAGGAGCAAAGGATGTTCATGGCAGAAGCGTTGGCTGCAATATTGTGCTTCCCCACGAACAAAACCCCAATCCCTATCTCGATAAATGGGTCAACATCCGGTATTTCTTTGTCCGGAAAACCCTGCTGATTAAATACTCCTATGCGTTCATTTGTATGCCCGGAGGGTTTGGTACGCTGGATGAACTCTTTGAAGCCTTAACACTAATCCAAACCCGGAAAATCCGCAACTTCCCGGTTATTGTAATGGGAAAAGAATTTCATCAGGAATTAATCGATCATATTGAACTCATGAAAAAGAAGGCTACGATTTCTTCAGAAGACCTGCAATTATTTGCAATCACCGATTCGATTGAGGAGGCGGTTCAAATGCTGCGGGAAAAAAGTATTCATCGCTTTGCACTTCGCCATGAAGAACCAAGACCATTCGGATGGCTTTTTGAAAGAAATGTTCGCAAAACAGGAAATTCATGATTTGAATCATCTTTTCTTTTGACTGCACTCATATAGTGTGTAAATCCGCTTACAGAACTTTGATATCAAGAACTGCCTGAGTGTTCAAGTTGCATTTCCGGCGGTTGTATCAAACGTAAGCAATTCATTTAAACCAACCACGGATAAGCCGTTTACATTCTGGCAGTTTTGTTTATTTATTATCCGACTATGCCTAGTGTTTTTTTACATACGTACCACGAAGAAAACCAGAACTGGGAAAAAACCCTCCTCATTCAGCGAAAGGAGCTTCCTAGTATGGAAACAGAATTATCACATTCTTCAAAGAGTAATACCGGAGACCTACAACAGTTCAATGCGCTTCATTATAAGACAATGCTGGAAAGTATGGCCGGTGATCTGGATCAGATTCTTTTGAAAATTCAAAAACAACAGCATCGCATCACGGACATCATAAATCAAACCCCCGGGCAAATATCACTCACAGATCTTTTATACCATCAGGAATATTTGAGAGATGAAGTGCTGGCTTTTGAACAGGAATACATCGAGTTTAAAAAGCGCATTCATCAATATTTTTTATCGTAATATCAACGTGGGCAGATTTTTTCTTCGTCTCAGAAAATAATGGTCTGTTTTCATTTCAGGTATTCTTGTGATGATCGCTTGTTTGAAGATGAAAAGTCTTTTTGTAGCGAAGGCTGCATAATCACTTATCAGCGTTTAAAAAAATTCAATAATTATTACGATCTATCAGCGTGAGTCCATCTTTCTGTTAACTGGAAATTTGTCAATAAGGAACGAAATTTTTACACATTTCAAACATACTGGAGCAGTTATTAAAGTATCAGGATGATAAGTATTCTATGGTTCAGCTCTTGATTACGCTTATGTATTACGTAAGTTATGTATGCATGTCAGCATAATTAAATTATTTAGTTTCCTTAATTATTCATTCTTCAATTCACCTTTAAAGAAGAGTGGTTACGATTTCATATCATGGTCAGCAAACCTATCTGTGAAAATATTTTATACTGTTCAGTCAAGTGCGATTTCTATATTTCTTTACTCCGTATTGTCTACTTCAATCAGCGCAAAGAGGAGGGCGCGGTAACAGAATCGGATTCTGGTTTCTTTAATTTTTTCAATTGTTGTCGGTTGATTAAAAAGACGCCGGTAAAAATCAGGAATGCGGCCAATAATTTATAGAGAGCCGGCTCTTCTCCTAAGAACAGGACAGATACCGCTGCGGAAAAAACCGGCTGTACGTAGATATAGGATCCGGTAGCTGAAGGGCTTAAACGATGCAGGCCGTAAGCGGTAAACAAATAAGCAAAAAAGGTAGACCCTACCACTATAAAAGCTAAAGCTGCAATGCTTTGAATATGAAAGAGCGTCCACTTCGTGTTTATAAAATCCGTCCAGCAGAACGGGAGCATCATCAAAAAACCGAGGCTGAAAGCAGTTCGGATTACCGGTAAAGGACCATATTCCTGAATCAGGGGTTTGGCCAGCAGGAAATAAATCGCATAGGAAATGGCGTTGATGGTGATGAGGATATCTCCCCAAAAAATATTGGATCCAATGGCCGAATCGCTTCTTGCCCGAATCAATACAATTCCACCGCATATAGCCAGAATCAGACCGATTCCTTTCGATCTGGTGAACGACTCGGTTCGCATCAACAGGGAAAATAATAAAATAAAAACAGGAGTAGCCAGAATCAGCAATGCTCCGTGAATAGGGGTAGACAAAGTGAGTCCTTTAATAAAAAATAACTGATTGATGGTTACGCCGAATAATGCGCAAAGAGCCAATCGAGTACGGTCTTTTTTCTGAATCCGGACAGAGTTTTTCTGAAAAAGAAATAAAATCCAGAATAGCAAGGAAGTAACAATGACCCGAACCAGATTCAGTGCAGCGGGGGCAATGAGGGATGGCGAAATCAATTTCACCATACTGAAGTTGATGCCAAAAAGCAGATTGGCTGAGAGCACAGCCAGATGCGGTAAAACAACAGATTTATTTTGAACACTCATCCTTTGAATTGCAAAGGTAGCGGATCTGTTTAGACAGGAATTTTACCATTTCAGCAAAATAAATGCAGGACTGGGTTAAACGAAACTTTTATGCTTAATAGAGAGCGAGGATAAGACAACCATAATGGCAGCAAAAAATAAAAAGACACTTATTGCCGGATGGATATTCAGATAGAAAAAGGCGTATATGCCCCAGACTAATAATCCGAATTGTACGAATGTGATCCAGAGAAGAAAGATTTGTTTCCGGAAGATCAATCCTAAAATGACGAGTTCAAAAAATCCGATAGTGAATACAATAGATGCAGCTTTTACATCGGAAGACTGCATAAGTGCCATACCGGTTGTGAAGGAAACAATCAGGATCGCAGTTAAAAGTATGAGTAAAAATGATCGCATGCCGCAAAACTACCCGGAGGACCCGGTAAAATCAATGAAGATTCGCGAGACTGCAGATGATATTCGTCAATGCGGAAGTTTATCCTGAAAATAGCCGTATACCCAGGTGCCGCCGATTGCACTCAACAACGCGATTACTATCGGTGTAGCACCCGTTCCGATCAGTATAAATAAAGGTCCCGGGCATGCACCGGTCATAGCCCAGCCAAAACCAAATAACAGACCTCCGATGATTTGCCCTTTTTGAAATTGTTTTACTGGAAAGGTTATAGGATTTCCATCCCGTGTTCGGATCTTTAAACGCCTTAGCACCTGCAAACTGAGGATGCCGGTTAAGACAGCCGAACCGATTACACCATACATGTGAAAACTTTTCAGCCAGAACATTTCCTGTATGCGATACCAGGAGATCACTTCAGATTTTGTAAGAAGAAATCCAAACAGGATTCCGGCAATAAGGTAAAAGACGTAGGATAAGAGTCGATTCTTCTTAAGATTTATTTCAGGAATTTCTTTTCTTTCCTCTGCAAATTCATCATTGTTATACATCCGTAAATTTTATAGTTGTAAAAGAAGGGGAAGGATAAAGCGGGTCATTATAAATCCTCCTGCCATAAAACAGGCCGTTGCCACCAGAGAGGGCCATTGCAGATTGCTGAGACCTGTAATGGAGTGACCACTGGTACAACCTCCCGCATATCGGGTTCCGAAGCCGACTAAAAAGCCACCCGCAATCAGCAGGATCAGGCTGCGTGTGGAAGTGATGGCCTGCCAGCTGAATAAATCTCCGGGGTTAATACCTGATACCCTAATTTGAAATTGCTGCAGATACTGAATGATCTCGGGGTGAAGCGATACAGAATCAGGATTCGGAAGCAGAATTCCACCAACAAAACCACCTATAAGACAGCCGGAAACAAAGACGAGGTTCCAACGTTCTTTTTTCCAGTTATATTTAAAAAAAGGTTTGCGTGCTGGAATACAGGCTGCACAAATATGCCGCAGGTTGGAGGAAAGCCCGAAGCGTTTATTTCCAAGCCATAATAATAATGGAACTGTGAGTCCAATTAAAGGACCGGCAACATACCAGGGCCAGGGCTCCTGTAAAAATCGGATCAACATACAAACGTGTTCTTGATATTATTTTATTTCCGTAACAAGATACAACTTTATAAGAGGATCGATTCCCGGCCATAAAAAACCATGAAAAGGCTCTGACTTTCTAAAAATAAAACGGCTTAATTTTCTTTTTACTTAAAAAGATTAATTTGAAAAAATATCCTGTATTTTAGATTGTAATTTCAGTACAAAACACGAATCCATCATAAAATGTATTCCTAATCCGGGAATGAATATGTGGTTCTGGTTAACCTTTAATGATTTAAAAATATTACACACATGAAAAAACAGTATTTGCTGCCGGTTTTATTTCTTTTCGTTCTAAGTTCTTTTTACGGATGTAAAAAAACGACCATCGACCCGCGTGAAAAATTTCTTGGCAAGTATACAGGAACGATTTCCGTTTCAATTCCTACACTGATCCCAACGCCCCTAACTCAAGCGTATGAACCAACTATTACAAAAAGCACAACGAATCCCAATGAAATTTTGATAGACGGCAACGCCGCTACTGTTGTCGGTAATACCTATATCTACGATGAATTTACTGAAACAGGGGATGTGCCTCAGCTGGGGACAGCAGTCGCGACATTTAATGGTTCTGGAGTTCTGAACGGAAACAGTTTATCGGAATCCGGAACGGTGAAAGTTATAATTCAGGGGATGACCTATAATGGTACCTGGACCTCCACTGCTGTAAAACAATAAGGGAATAACACTCCAAATTATTTCCGGCATTTATTCGTAATCATAGCGCTCGATAAAACAGAAACAGGACAGGTACATAGCCTGTCCTGTTTGTATCCAGTCTTTTAGAATTTTATATGTTCAGGATTATTCCTTTTAAAAGACTGAGTAATCATTCCAAGGATATCGGACTTTCAAGAGGGCTATGTATATTCACTTTTAAATACATTCAATGGCATTTACAGGTAAGATAAATCAGCAGCTGACTACGGATATAAAAAATTCAGCCGCGATTATTGATCAGATCCGTCAGGAACTTTCCAAGACGGTTGTTGGTCAGCAGCATATGATTGACCGGTTGTTGATCGGACTGCTTACCAACGGACATATATTACTTGAAGGAGTTCCGGGTCTTGCTAAGACGCTAACTATAAAATCTCTGGCACAAACAATTGATGCCAGCTTTAGCAGAATACAGTTTACACCAGACTTATTGCCGGCAGACGTTACGGGAACCATGATCTATCAGCAGCAGGAAAATAAATTCTATGTTCGGAAGGGACCGATTTTTGCACAGTTTGTACTGGCCGACGAAATCAATCGTGCTCCGGCAAAAGTGCAAAGTGCATTGCTTGAAGCGATGCAGGAACATCAGGTAACGATCGGAGAACACAGCTATCGATTAGATGAACCCTTTTTAGTACTGGCTACTCAGAACCCACTCGAACAGGAGGGCACCTATCCATTACCGGAAGCGCAGCAGGATCGTTTTCTGCTGAAGGTGAAGATCGGGTATCCCTCCCGTCAGGAAGAGCAGCTTATTCTACGCCGGCAATCGGGGGCTCAGACGGAATTCCCTATTATACCGGTAGTTAAAACCAGTCAGATCACAGAAGCCAAAAAACTGGTTCGGCAAATCTATCTTGATGAACAGATTGAGGAATATATATTAGATCTGACAGAAGCAACCCGCAATCCTGAAAAAGCCGGACTGCCCACCCTTAAGCCATTCATTCAATACGGAGGTTCTCCCCGGGCCGTGATCAGTCTGGCGCTGGCATCCAAAGCCATGGCTTATTTGAAGAAGCGTTCCTATGTATTACCGGAAGATGTACAGAATGTAGCCAGAGATGTGCTTCGTCACCGGATCGGATTAACCTATGAGGCTGCTGCCGAGAATGTATCCGTTGACGACATTCTTGATAAGTTAATTACGCAAATACGAGTACGTTAATCAGCATTTTGATACAAACCTCTGACATACTACGTAAAGTGCGCCTTCTCGAAATCAGAAGCCGGCGGCTTGCCAGTCAGCTTTTTACCGGGGAGTACCACGCAGCTTTTCGCGGACAAGGGATGCGCTACCGGGAAATACGCGACTATCAGCCCGGAGATGATATACGGTTTATCGACTGGAACGTAAGTGCCAGATATGGCCATCCTTTTACAAAAGTTTTTGAAGAAGAACGCGCGCTGCAGGTTTTGTTTTTAGTGGATATCAGTAAAAGCATGCATGCCGGAACGGTTCAACTTAAAAAAGAACGGGCAATAGAAATTGCAGCTACACTTGCATTTTCAGCGGCTCTGAATCAGGATCAGGTTGGAGCTGTTTTGTTTGATAATCAGATATACAAAATCCTCAAGCCGGCAAAGGGAAGTCAGCAGGTATTATTATTGATTCGCCAACTGTTACAAACAGAATCATCGGCAAATCATACAAACTATGAACCCGCCTTCCGTGCTGCTCATCAACTGGCTGGCCGCAAAGGTGTTTGTTTTTTGATCAGTGATTTTACAGGGGATCATCTTGATCCGGGAATTCGGGCTATTGCCAAACATTTTGATTTGATTGGGGTACACATCTACGATCCAGTTGATCAGATCTTACCGGAAGCGGAAATACTACGGGTACAGGACGCTGAACAAGGTCAAACGAGGCTCATTGATACCGGAGATGCATTTGTTCGATATGAATACGAACAGGATTTTTTACGCCATCATGAAAAAATAAAAGCACTTTTCCGAAGTTCCGGAGCTGAACTTGTATCCGTTCGAACAGATGATGATTATATCAAAGTATTGCAGAAATTTTTTCTCAAACGTATCCGATGAAATCCTACTTCTCTTTTTTAATAGTACAGATTTTATTTCTGCAGCTTTCTGCCCAAAATATTCCCGATGTACAGGTGAGCCGGTTGAGTATTCTCATCGGAGAACCATTCGACGTGGAACTAATAGCAGACTCTTCTATCGGGGCGCCAAGGCCTTCCTGGTTGCTTTCGGATTCGAGTAAACACTTTGAGTTTCTTTCTGTTGATTCGTCCAAACCATACCATTGTATTATTCGTTTAACAAGCTGGGATACCGGCTTTTGGAAACCGGAACCGGTAACGGCTTTTTTTTTTACGAGAGATCGGAAATCAGAGTTAAAAGTTTCGATCCCCTCCATAAGAGTCGGTTATGCACGCTATGCAGATAATAATCTGAATGATATAAAGCCAATCATTCAATCGGAGCCGCAATCATCTTCCTGGCCATTATATTTATTATTTGGGCTTTCTGCAATTACCCTTCTCTTTTTGACTTTCAGATATTTTAATACCAAAAGGAAACAACCGAATATCATAGCCACGCAAAGAACCGTTCGAACATCCTCTGAAATCAGACAATTACTGCAACAATATGATGAGGCGACATGGACCAGCAGGCCCGCACAAAAAAAAGCATTCATTGAAATCCGCACATATATTCTTCAGTTACAACCTATACAGCAACAGCGGGCTTTTGAAAGCCAACCGTTTCAGGTATGGATTTCCCGACAACAGTCATGGTTGCGAAAAGAAAATTTGGAAGCGTTATCTGCAGCAGCAGAAATCACAGATCTGGTTATTTATGCCAAGTATTTTGCAGAGCCTGCAGAATGCAAACAGGTAATTCGTGCCTTCAATCACTATCTGGACGACTGGGATAAAAAAGATTTAAATAAATCTTAATCGTGTCCGATCCATACCGCACCTCCAATGCTGTCGCGCAACGCACCAGTTACGCTGCTAAACACATTGTTTTCTTCTCTCCAGCGAAGAACCGCCAGAAAAGCCATAATTAAAGCTTCTTTGAATTGAAGAATCGAACTATCGGCGATAATCCATTCGATAGACGGGTTGTGAAAACGAAGCCGTTCCATCAGGAACTCATTGAATCCGCCACCACCGGTAACGAATAAGCGATGCGTTTTGTTTTCTGATATTCCGCTTGCAGCAAGTGAGCCCCGCACCTGTAAAGCAATGTGCTCGCAATAGGTACAAAGGGCGTCTGCAGCAGAAACAGAAGCGGCTTCAATCATTGGTAAAATCACATCTGTACCAAATGAATTGGCAAGTGATTTCGGGGCAGAACGGCTGTAATAATCCAGTGAATTCAGCTTATCCAGAAGGGCTGTATGCAGAGTTCCGCTTCTGGCTGTTTCTCCGTTTTCATCAAATAATTTTCCAGTTTTTTCTGCCAGCAGGTTCAATACCCTGTTTGCAGGGCATACATCAAACGCCTGGTAAGGATACCGGTTTACAGTTAGGTTTGCGATGCCTCCCAGATTGAGAAAGATATCGTAATCTGCAAACAAGTGCTTTTCTCCTGCAGGAACTATAGGAGCTCCTTCTCCTCCAAGGGCGATATCCATGGCACGCAGATCACTCACTACATGGATGCCGGTTGTGGCTGCGATGGCGGCACCATCACCCAGTTGATGCGTAAAACGGGAAGACGGATGGTGAAAGGTTGTATGTCCGTGAGCACCGATTAATTGAATTTTATATTCAAGCCCCCGCTCCTGTATAAAGCGGTTTACTTCCGCGCCTAAATAGTGTCCATATTCACTGTGCAGCTGCAGGTAGTCGAAGGCAGATAAACCGGTTGCAGATTGCAGCCTCGAAATCCATTGGGAAGGATAGGGGATGCAGGCCGTTTCAAGCAGCCTGTAACTCCAGCGACCCCCGGTAACTTCAAATTCAGCGAAAGCAATATCGAGTCCGTCCAGCGAGCTGCCGCTCATTAAGCCCATTGCCCGGTAAACCATAAGAATCAGCTTTGATCAATCCCGGCCCGTAAAATAAATTTTTTGCCGTGCGGGATCGAAATTAGTTTTGTAAATGTAAGACAAGCTGTTTGTTTCCCTGATGATCCGATTGATTTAAAGGGAAATACAAAAAGCAGAACACCTTTCAACTCTTTATTCCCAAACTCATGGTCATCAATCTTAGCGAACAACATTCTCTGATTAGCAACTGGGTTTCCGAACTGCGGGATGTCAATATTCAACAGGACCGGATGCGCTTTCGCCGGAATCTGGAGCGGATTGGTGAAGTCGCCGCCTATGAGATCAGTAAAACACTTGCTTTTAAAGAACAGGATATTACCACGCCGCTTGGTTCTTCTAGGATGAAACTCCTGGAACAACAACCCGTTTTAGCCACAATTCTCCGGGCAGGACTTCCCCTGCATCAGGGGATGCTGAACTATTTTGATAAAGCAGACAATGCATTTATCTCAGCATACCGGAAACATCACCGCGACGGCTCTTTTGAAATCAGCCTCGACTATGTGAGTTGTCCGAGTCTTGAAAACCGCGTTGTGATTATTTCAGACCCTATGCTTGCAACTGGCAGTTCACTTGTTAAAACCATACAGTATTTGCGCGACGAAGGTGCTCCATCGGATATCCATATTGTCTGCGCCATCGCCTGTTCGGTTGGAATTGAATATGTTCACCGCAGCGAACCGGCTGTAAAAATCTGGTGCGGGGATATTGATGATGAACTGACTGCGAAAGGCTACATCGTACCCGGATTAGGCGACGCAGGGGATCTTGCTTTTGGAACAAAAACACAAAACTAAAAAGCTTCAGTTCCAGATTTTAATTCAGTAAAATTTGTAGAACCGGATTCTGATTCTTTATGTCCAGCCCGCGCGAAATCCTCATACAGGATTATCAATACGATCTGCCGGATAACCGGATTGCCTCGCACCCTTTACCTGAAAGAGATCAGAGTAAACTGTTGATTTATAAAGATGGGTTGATTCAGACATCTGTTTATAAAGAACTTGCCGAACACCTGGAGGCCTCTACCCTTTTAATATTTAATGATACCAAAGTTGTTGAAGCAAGAATTCTATTTCAAAAAAGCACTGGAGGCCGGATTGAGATATTTTGTTTGGAGCCCGCAGACAATACGGATGTTGTAAGTGGGATGTCTGCAAAAGGAAAGGTTCGCTGGAATTGTCTGGTTGGAGGCGCAGCAAAATGGAAGCAGCCTTATTTGGAAAAAAAGATAGCAGACGGTAAAAAGGGAATCACTTTAAAGGCAGTAATCATTCAAAAAAAAGGAGAAGTTTTTGAAATTGAATTCAGTTGGGAGCCATCAGAACTATTGTTTGCAGAAGTTTTACATCAAGCAGGCATCATTCCGCTTCCTCCATATCTGCAGCGAAGTGCGGAGCAATCAGATTATGAAAGGTATCAAACTGTATATGCCAAAGAGGAAGGGAGCGTGGCGGCACCCACGGCCGGACTTCACTTCACATCTTCCTTGTTGAAGCGTCTGGAAGAAAAAGGGATTCATACTTCCTTTGTTACACTTCATGTTGGTGCGGGTACTTTTTTACCGGTAAAAACTGAATCGATCGGCGGGCATGAAATGCACCGCGAATGGATCCGCGTTACGGACAAATTTCTTCAACAACTTAAAAGCAGTCTGGCAAAACCGATTATTCCTGTTGGAACAACTTCTTTGCGAACGCTGGAGTCTTTGTATTGGATGGGGGTGAAGGCAAGTCATCATCCCGAAATGGATATCCGCCAACTCGAAGTACAGCAGTGGGATCCCTATGAGTGGTCAGGCCGAACAATTCATACTGCGGAGGCGCTGGAAGCATTGATACAATGGATGCAGGATAGAAAATTACAGGAATTGCTGTGTCAAACACAACTCTTAATAGCCCCCGGCTATTCGTATAAGCTCGCAGACGCTCTGATCACGAACTTTCATCAACCCGGATCAACCTTATTGCTGCTGGTAGCTGCTTTGATCGGAGAAGACTGGAAAAAAGCATACCAATATGCGCTCGATAACGATTTCCGCTTTCTAAGCTATGGCGACGGCAGTTTGTTGTGGAAGCACAAACGGATGAATTAGCCCGATATTTTCTTGAGAATTAAAAGTCAAGGCCTACCTTTGATTTAATTCTTTGTAACAGACAATATAAAGAAATTCCGTCTCAGATAAACCTTTATTGTGGGCAAGCACATTTCTAAAGTCACCCCGGCAGGACTCTTAATTGCTTTGGGAATTATCTACGGTGACATCGGCACATCTCCGCTCTACGTATACAATGCCATTATCGGAAACCGGGTAGTAGATGAAACGCTTATACTAGGTACCTTATCTCTGATTGTATGGACCCTTACCTTACAAACGACAATTAAGTACGTAACGATGGTGCTCCGGGCGGATAATAAGGGGGAAGGAGGAACTTTTGCCCTTTATGCACTGGTGCGGAGGAGAAAGAAATGGCTCTTATTGCCGGCAATGATCGGAGGAGCCTCTTTGCTGGCAGACGGAATCATCACTCCTCCCATCTCTATAACATCTGCTGTAGAGGGTTTAAAAGTTTTACCGCAACTGCGCGACTTAAACCCGGATACCATTGTAGCAATTGTATTATCCATTCTGACCTTATTCTTTTTTGCACAGCAATTTGGTACCGGTTCAATCGGCGTCTGGTTTGGTCCGATTATGTTTGTCTGGTTTAGCATGCTTGCTATTCTCGGCATCCTGCACATTTTTGATGATCTGTCTATTTTTCGTGCACTTAATCCAATATATGGCATCCGGTTTCTTATTCATTATCCAAATGGATTCTGGCTCTTGGGCGCGGTGTTTCTATGCACAACCGGCGCGGAAGCCTTGTACAGCGACCTTGGTCATTGCGGAAGAGGAAATATCCGTACTTCCTGGACATTTGTGAAAGCCTGTTTACTGATTAACTACTTCGGACAAGGAGCTTCTTTGATTTATCATCACAGAGGAAAAGAAATTACTCCGGCATTAAAAGCAGAAACCGGTCTGCATGCGTTCTATGATTTGATGCCTCAGTGGTTCATCATTCCCGGAGTATTAATAGCTACAATCGCAGCGATCATTGCGAGTCAGGCAATGATTGCCGGAGCATTTACGCTGATCAGTGAAGCTATGCGGCTAACTCTTTGGCCCCGTCTCAAAATTGTATATCCCTCTGAAGAAAGAGGGCAGTTGTTTATACCGTTCATGAACACTCTGATGTTCGCCGGATGTGTGTTTGTTGTTCTCCATTTTCGGGAGTCCTCCAAAATGGAAGCAGCATATGGTCTTGCAATCATCGTTACGATGATTATGACTACAATACTTTATGCAAACTATCTCGTCATTCACCGGGTAAAAGCAAGCTGGATTTATATATTTTTGATTGGATATCTCATCATTGAACTGGCATATCTGACGGCTCTGCTTGATAAATTTCTGCACGGGGGTTATATCACCCTGATTATCGGTCTCGTTATGTTTATTGTAATGTATGTATGGGAGCGGTCCAGAAAGATTAAATCGCGGTATGTTGAATTCGTTCGACTGGAAAATTATCTTCCGCTGCTACAGGAATTGAGCAATGATCTGACGGTTCCGAAATATGCGACACATCTCGTTTACCTGAGCGGATCAAATACTCCAAAAGAAATTGAACATAAAATTATCTATTCAATTTTTAACAGAAAACCGAAACGTGCAGATCTCTACTGGTTTGTTCATGTTCGGACGATGGACGATCCATATACCTGTGAATACGAGGTAGATACGATCATCCCCAATGAGGTGATACGGGTGGAGTACAGGCTCGGATTCCGGGTACAGCCCCGCATCAATTATATGTTTCGTAAAGTGGTTGAGGATATGGTGGCAAATAAGGAGGTAAATATTACCAGCCGCTATGAAAGTTTACAGAGAAACAATGTAGTAGGAGATTTTCAGTTTGTAGTGATGGAAAAGTTTTTAAGCAGCGATAACGAGCTGCCTTTCATCGAACGGATCATCATGCGTTTGTACTTCCTTATCAAGAAAGCAGGATTAAGTGAAGAACGGGGTTTTGGTCTAGATCAGAGCAATGTAGCCATCGAAAAATTTCCCTTGCTTGTTACTCCGGTAAGCACGCTCAAGCTGCAGCGCATTTTCAGAGATGAGGAGATTGAATAACAATTCTTCGGGCTTTCTTTTTCATATACATGTCTGCTCTCTTTTTGTATATTATCGGAGCATATCTGCTCATTTTAATTGTGGTATATCTCATACAGGAGCGCTTTATTTTTAAGCCGGAAAAACTTGCAGCAGATTTTGAATTTAAGTATGAAGCGCCTTTTCGGGAAGTTCAGTTTGAGCCGGAACAGGGGGTGAAGATAAGCGGCATCCATTTCTATACAGAGAATCCAAATGGGCTCATCCTTTATTTTCACGGCAATACACGAAGCATAAAGGGGTGGGGGAAATACGCCCGTGATTTTTATCGGTTTCAGTACGATGTTCTACTGGTTGACTACAGAGGATTTGGAAAAAGTACGGGTAAACGAAGCGAAGCAGCACTGCTCAGTGATATGCAGTATGTATATCAGAAGCTTTGCCTGCAATATCCGGAGGATCATATTCTTGTATATGGCAGAAGTATGGGAAGCGGATTTGCAACAAAGCTTGCCGCTGATAACCGGCCTCGTTATCTCCTGCTGGATGCTCCGTATTTCAGTTTTAAGAAAGTAGCAGAGCGTTTTTTGCCGTTTTTGCCGATTCGTATTCTGTTGCGTTATCACCTCCGGACCGATCAATGGATTCAAAAAGTAAAATGCCATACCTACATTATTCACGGTACGCGCGACTGGCTGATTCCGCTTCGCCACAGTGAAAAACTGCAACAGCTGAATCCGCATCGTATAACGCTGATACGCATTCATGGCGGCGGACATAATAATCTACCTTCCTTTCCGGAGTATCATAATTTTATAAGGGACATTTTAAAACTATGAAATGCTCATAAAGATTAGCTAATATCCAATGGCGATTAGAATAAAAAGGGATAACGGATGGTCATTAAAACTATAATTATTCACATATGAAGTTTAAAAACGCAATATTTCATAAATGAAAAATTCAGCTCGATATAAACGAATAATGATACGCGGATTCAAACTTGTTATTATAGTTTATGGTCTGGGAGGAATCTTACTATGGCATTTTCAGGAATATTTGCTACTGCATCCAAAGGCTGTCAGTACTTCACTGTCATATAACTTTCAGATACCACATAAAGAATTGCTACTCCCCGTAACAGAAAAAGATTCACTTAGCATTGTGCAGTTTCAAACAAGTATTCCGAGGAAGGGACTTATTCTTTTTTTTCATGGCAACCGAGAAAATATTACTCGGTATGTTCGTTATGCGAAAGCTTTAACCCAAAAGGGATATGATGTGTGGATGACAGACTACCCGGGTTTTGGTAAAACTACAGGAGCCTTTACAGAAGCGCGTGTTTATCAGGATGCCCGGCTATTATATCAACTTGCTGGCAAGCATTTTTCCTGCGATTCAATCATTATCTACGGAAAATCACTCGGAACCGGGATCGCTGCTGAACTGGCGAGCCGTTTTTGCTGCAAACGATTGATTCTGGAAACACCTTACTGCAGTATTCCTCAGTTGGCCGGTCATTATTTTCCTTTTTATCCAACCAAACGAATGAGCCGCTATCAGTTTCCTGTTTATGAATACCTCTCAGGTGTTAAAGCGCCCGTTACGATCTTTCATGGAACCAGAGATGAAGTAATTCCGTACAGCCATGCACTGCGTTTAAAAAAACAGTTGAAAAATCAGGATATATTTATCACAGTACAGGAGGCTAAACACAGCAATCTCTTGGAGTTTGTTTATTTTAATCAGATGCTGAAGAGTTATCTGTAATCGCTTCAAATATAGCAAACGGCCATAAAAAAGAAACTGCCCCAAAAGGGGCAGTCGGTTGTATCAAACGTAAGCAAAAGGAATATAGAAATTAGTTTTTGATCAGTCTTTCGGTCGTGATATTCGTACCGTCTATCACTTGGAGGAGGTACATACCACTGTTGAGTGTAGGTGTTTGCAGGCGGTTCACTCCGGTTGTGAGGCGACCGTTCTGCAGATTTCTGCCGTTCATATCCAGCAGTCTCCAGCTGTAGGAGCCTTTGCTGTTCACTACGATGTCTGAACCGTTTATCCGGTTGGAGAGCAGGGTGTAGTTGGCAGAGGTTGCTGTTTCTTTCAGGGAAACAATATTGGAGTAATAGGTTAATTGAGAAGCTGTGGTTACAAAGAGACGATAGTACAGCGGTTTGCTGTCCATCGGCTTATAGGCAAACTGACGGGTTGTGCCGGTTAAGTCCTCCAGTTTGGTGAAGTTGCGTCCGTCTGCAGAAACCTCCAGGCGGATAGACTCGATCGCTTCATCGGCAACGATATTCCAGTTGAGGCGGTGCTGGCCCTGATCTACAGAACCACTGAGGTTCAGACTGTAGATCGGCAGGGATCCGGAAGCAGTAAAGGATCCGGTGATGCTATAGTTACCCAACATGCCGTAGTTGGAAGTATTAACATTCGAAGTGTTGTTGACACGCAGATAATAGGTGCCTGAGTTGAGTGTTGTATCAATAATAGCCTGAAGAGATGAGCTTGGGTTGTAACTTCCGATTACTTTATTACCACTCATCAGAGATACCTGCAGATCGATATTAGCAGCAGAGTTGGCAGTGCCTACATTAAACGGAAGAGCATCTACTACAAGCCGACCAGATTTAGGCAGGTTCAGACTGTAAAAGTCTATATCTGAAGTACCATTTATAAATCCGCTTATGGCGTAATTGTTATTTGTAATGGTTATCGGAGTAGCAGCTGAAGAGGTGTTTGCTATATCATCTGTGCGGTAGCCAAAGCCATTAGCGGCAGAGGATAGTATATCAAGGTCGTTCTGAATTGAACCGCAACCAAAGCTGTTTGGTCCGTTATGCCATAATGTAATGTTACGAGAGTAGCTGTTACCCATAATCGGAGCCCAGCTGATTTCACCAGACCCTGTACCTGGATTATATTCATCTACAAAACCGCAGGAAGAGTTGTACTGAGTTTGGTGATAAAGACCCAAAGTGTGTCCGGTTTCATGAGAAGTTGCTTCCGATACCATTTTAGCATTGTTATTCAACAGAGTGCTGAATACAAAGCCGGGTATTTCCATTCCCCATCTGAACGACTCAACGTAGGCGACCCCTCCGGCAGAACCATACCAGGAACTGGTAGGAGTAATAATAATCCGCTGACGACGATTGATTGCTGTTGCAAAATAAACAGCAGAGTCTGTTGTGATGTTGAGGTTAAATGGTCTGAAATCTTCAGAAACCTGATTAAAAACACGGGTCATCTGTGCATTTGTTAACGCAGTGGGTGCACAGATAAAAGGTATACCGCCATTCCAGTACGGAGAATTTACTCTGTGACCGTCAAAGTCTAAGTAAATAGTAGCCGGAGCGCCGGGATTGCTGCTCAATCCGTAAGGGACCTGAGCGCGAAGAGTATTTGCGGCAGATACAAGTGCGGCAAATAATACGATGATAATTGCTTTACGTTTCATGGGATTTGGATTTTTTGGTTTTCGGTTAAGGGTATCGGATTAAAAACGGGCTTAGTCTGGTATCATGTGTGCGATTTCTTTTTTATTCCATAAATATTGTCCGGTAACAGCATCTTTTTCCATCATCAGCATGTCTTTGTGACCCGGGCTCATCATCACTCCGCGATATATGGTACCTTCTCCGGGAATCTCTACTCGAGACAGAGAGAGAACCAACCCGGGAACATCACTTGATTTCATAATTACTGTTTCAAGTCCCGGCGCATCATGCGTGATATCGGTTACCCGACCACGAAAAGTAGTTTTTGGAGAGATCTGTACAGTTACCTGCTGTTGCATACGGCTCGAAAGCATTTGGTTAAAAAACTCCGGACGTACACTGAAGCGGGATGCTTCTTTGGAGAACAACTGAGGTTTGTCTTGATTTTTCTCTTTTCCTGATCTGAAATGAAGATCCTGAGAGTAGGTCAGATAAGAGGCGAAACACAGGAGAAGAGCAATGGATAGCTTCTTCATGGCTTTTAGTTTTACGTTAGATACTAGATTAATTACAACACAAACATACAACACAACGGAACCGCTGACAATATGTGTTTACACTTAAAAGCGCCTTCTTCTGATAAAACTAAGAGGGAATACTTAGACTACTGTACATGAAATCAGGAAACAGAAGAGCCCGGCTGAACGATTTCATGCGGCTGAATGAATTTTAATTGACCATTTTTATCTTCTGCCATTAAAATCATGCCGTTACTTTCAATGCCGCGCATCTTACGCGGACTTAAATTCGCAACTACTACAACCTGCTGTCCAATAATGGCTTCCGCTTGCACATGCAAAGCAATACCGCTGACTATTGTTCGGATTTCAAAACCAAGATCTACTTTTAATTCTAGCAGCTTATCTGCTTTTGGAACTTTAACTGCTTCCAGAATTGTTCCAACTTTCAGATCGATCTTTGAAAAATCATCAAATTCAATCGTCGGCTTCACAGTTATTTCGGGAGTATGTTCTTTAGAGTTTGATTGTTCTACAGGATTCTGCATGAGTCCTTGTTTTAATTTTTCAATCTGAAAATTAATTTCTTCGTCTTCAACTTTTCGGAATAAAAGTTCCGGCGCCCGCAATGAATAACCGACACTGAGCAATTTTATTTTACCCGCATTTTCCCATTCAAGCATTTTATCTACCACTTTCATCATGTAGAGTAGCCTTCTTGCAGTGGATGGAAGGAAGGGGTTGATTAGAATAGCCAGGTTGGCGGAAAGTTGCAAGCAATAATAAAGGGCGGCATCAATTTTTCCCTGAGCGGAGGGGTCTTCTTCAATCTTTTTTGCCAGGATCCAGGGTTCTTTCTTTTGTAAGTACTGATTCCCTTTTCTGCTAAGATCAATCACCTCAAACAAGGCGTCCCGAAAATGAAAACCTTCCAGAAGTGTTTCAACCCTTTGCTTTGTCTGTTCAATTTCAGCAATCAACCGACGATCCTCATCATCCTGCAATGATTCCTGAACACGCGGTACCTTGCCGCCGCAGAGTTTATGCATCAGCACCCAGGTACGGTTTATAAAATTTCCAAAAACACCTACTAATTCACTGTTGACGGCATCCTGAAATCCTTTCCAAGTAAATTCACTGTCTTTAGTTTCAGGAGCAATCTGCGTTAAGTAATAACGCAGCATATCCACGCATTGATCTCCACCATTTTCTTTTTTAACAAAAGCATCAATATAATCCCGCATGTCCAGTTTCCAGTTGCGGCTGGTGCTCATCTTATCTCCCTCCAGATTTAGAAATTCGTTTGCCGGTACAAATGCAGGGAGGATATTTCCGTGCAGTTTCAGCATCAGAGGAAAAATAATACAGTGGAATACGATATTGTCTTTTCCTATAAAATGGACCAGCTGTGTTTCGGAATCATACCAGTAAGGCTTCCAGTCTTTTTGATGATCCAGCGCCCATTGTTTTGTAGCACTCACATATCCGATGGGGGCATCAAACCAAACATATAATACTTTTCCTTCTGCGCCATCCACAGGAAGCGGTATGCCCCAGTCTAGATCACGGGTTACTGCTCTGGATTGCAAACCGCCTTCAATCCAGCTTTTGCATTGTCCGACTACATTTGCTCTCCAGTCATCTTTATGTTCTTCCAGAATCCATTTACGAAGAAAGTTCTCATGTTTTCCAAGAGGCAGGTACCAGTGTGTGGTTTTTCTTTTTACAGGAGCAGAGCCGCTCAGGGTGCTCACAGGATTGAGGAGCTCATCCGGACTCAATGATCGGCCACAGCTTTCACATTGATCTCCGAATGCCCGGTCGCTGCCGCAAGCAGGACAGGTTCCTTTAATATACCGGTCGGCAAGGAATGTTTTTGCTTCCTCGTCATAGTATTGTTCACTTTCTTTGGTTTCCAGTTCGCCGCGGTCTAACAGATAGGTAAAAAATTCCTGTGCCGTTTCGTGATGAATTGGCTCGCTGGTACGGTGGTAGATATCGAATTGAATATGCAGGGCTTCAAAATCCTCTTTTAAGGCAATATGGTATTTGTCGATGATTGCCTGTGCAGTGGTGCCTTCTTTTTTGGCCTGGATCGGAATAGCCGTTCCGTGTTCATCGCTGCCGCAAACAAAAACAACATCCCGCTTTTGCGCACGCAGGTAACGGGAATAAATATCTGCAGGAATATAAGCCCCGGCCAGATGACCAACGTGTTTTAAACCGTTGGCATAAGGAAGCGCGCTTGTAATTAAATATCTTTTGGGTAAACTCATTGAATCTTTCTCACTTGCTGAACCTGTATAAAAGGTAGCAAATTTACCGCAATCGGAAGGAGTCTCCAAACCGGCATAAATCTTTAATCCATTGAAAATAAAAAACCCGGCAATGCCGGGTGCTGGATTCAGGTAGAGGTATTCAGCTATTTTAAAATCGTTGATTTCTTAATATAGTTCGTTCCCGGGTGGTAAATAAACAGAACAGAGCCGTTTTTAATAGTATTGATGATCTGATTGGTTTTTGCCAGAGGTACGGCAGGACATCCTAAACTTCGTCCGATATAACCATATTTCCGGATACGCATGGAGGATACATAATCTGCTCCATGAACTACAATAGCCCGGTCGTATGCTAGATCGTTGATTCCTTTTTCTAATCCCTTTAGTTGAAGAGAATATCCATTGGTTCCTTTATAGGTTCCGAGTGTAAGATAAAAACCGAGACTGCTCTTATTCGATTCGGGAATATTTGAAAAATCGTTTGCAAAAACCGTACCGCTGTTTTTCCCATGTGCAACAAGCGATTTGATCAATACTTTTTTCTGAGACAGATCGATTACAAAAAGTCGTTCTTCTGTAGAAGGCTTTGAAAAATCGGCGATGGTAAGGAGGTCTTTACGAACCATTCCTTTTGTTTCGAGGGCCTGAAACCCGCGGTAAGCCAGATCGAAAGCATGCTCATCGAGGCCGATCTCGTTTAGGCGCATCTTTTCATAAAGAAAACTGGATTCGGAAACAGATGATTTTTTTTCAGCACGCGCATTGTTCTCAGAAAGATTGTTTTCGTAAGAAAAGTGTTTGGTGTTTCCGGCAAAAGAAACACGCGTAAGTGCAACCGGCAGCTGAATAAAAAGCATCAAAGAAAGTGCGAACCGAACAGACGGGTATTGAAATACGGTTTGTATAGTTTTTAAAGGGCTGGATTTCATACCTGTAAAAATAGAGTAGCAGGTTCGTTTAAAACGTATGTGCAAAGGTGTTTTGTGCATGAATAAGAGATTTCCTTTATCTTTTTTATGACGATCTACTCACTCTTTGGAGATCTGGTCGGGCACAGAAAAACGTAAAAAAGAAGAAATCATTGTGTTTATTGGAAATTTTAACGGCGGATTACCCCTTTTGTTCATAATCAGCTGTAAACAATCCACCAGGCAACCAGCTGGATTAAAAATCCTGTTAAAAATCCGGTCCATACTTCAGCGGGTTTATGACTGAAGGTAATCAGCCGTCCAGACCCGGAGAGTCCGGCCAGCAAGATGGAGGCAGATAATAAAATTGGTTCCTGCATCGAATCCTGAAAGAGCAGGAGCACAAAAAATGCGACAACTACTCCGATGGATTGCATATGCAGACTCACTTTCTGGTAGATATTCAGCATGAGGGCCGCGGAGCTGCAAATAAACATAGCGAGCAGAAAGGCACGAAGTTCTGGGGGGTCATTTAACTGGCGGGCCACATAATAACTCCAGAAGAAGAAAGTAATACAGGCCACCAGCGGAATAATTCGTTCCTGCTGTGTTTTTAGGCGGATAGTAGAGATAAAACCTAGACCGCGCAGTAATAAAACGGTAACGATCGGCAAGATGGTAGTGGTACTGATCAAACGCAGAAAGATGACGATCCGTTCGGCCGCTTTTTCTCCGGCAAAAATCTGTTCGTTTACAAATAGCATGTAGAGGGTTGTCCACCCGACCATCAGCACCGGATGCAGAACGTAGCCTAAAAAAACGGCAGGTATCCGAATCCAGGCCGGGTGTTTTTGCGTTTCCTCTAAAAGCTCTCCTTTTTCTGAAATCTCCATATATAATTTTATAATTCTATTCGAAGCCGTGCTACAGGAATGTTTAATTGTTGTCTGTATTTGGCAACGGTTCTTCGGGCAATCTGGTATCCTTTTTCCTGTAATAGTTCTGTTAAGCGATCGTCGCTGATCGGATTTCTTTTGTCTTCCTGTGCGATCAACTCCTGAATGATTTTTTTCACTTCTCTGGTAGACACTTCTTCTCCGGAATCGGTTGCCAGCGCTTCGCTGAAAAAATATTTCAGACGGAAGGTCCCGAATTCCGTTTGAACAAATTTGCTGTTTGCCACCCGGCTGACGGTAGAGATATCCAGCCCGGTACGGGCAGCAATATCTTTTAATATCATCGGACGCAGTTTGGTTTCATCACCGGTGAGAAAGAAATCATGCTGATATTCAAGAATCGCATTCATGGTTTGCAGCAGGGTTGACTGACGCTGACGGATAGCATCAATAAACCATCGTGCGGCATCAATTTTCTGCTTGATGAAAAGAACTGCTTCTTTCTGACGCTTATCTTTTTTACTTCCTTTTTCGTAATCTCTGAGCATTTCCCGATAACCTTCACTAACGCGCAGATCCGGAGCATTTTTGGAATTCAGGGTGAGCTCCAGTCTTCCGTTCAGGTTATGTACTAAAAAGTCGGGAAGAATATAATAGGCTGCTTTATTGGTGGAGGCGTAAGCGCCACCGGGCTTTGGATTTAAACGGATGATTTCCTGAATAATTTTTTTCATCTGGTCTTCCGTCAGGCCCAGACTCCGCTGAATTTTTTCGTAATGTTTTTTAGAAAATTCTTCAAAATATTGTTCGATTACGGCAATCGCTGCGTGGGTGATGGTAGAAGGTTTTTTCTTCTGTTTTACCAGCAGCTGGTTCAAAAGGCATTCCTGCAAATTGCGGGCACAGATACCCGGAGGATCAAACTGCTGAATTTTTTGGATTAATAATTCGATTTCCTCAATGCCCGCTTCAATGTTTTGACGGAAGGCAAGATCGTTCACAATGGCAGAATTATCGCGCCGTAAATAGCCGTCATCATCAATGCTTCCAACAATCTGCTCCGCAATTACCTGATCGCGTTCATTCAGCTGAAGAAGTCCCAGCTGATGAATCAGCAGATCATGAAAAGAGGTCTCCATCCTAACCGGAGCATTTCCGTGTTCTTCCTGAACGTAAGACTCCTCTTTGGTTTTATAATCTGAATCATCATCTTCGTCTTCCAGAATATAGTCGCTGAGATCCGGAGTTTCTTCTTCGCCTTCCTCTTCCCCGTATTCCTGCTGCTCGTCGACCATCCCATCTTCGGAAGATTCTGAATCAGAAATTTTTTCTTCCTCGCCGGCACCCTGTTCCAGAGCGGGGTTTTCCTCCAGCTCTTCTTTGATCCGTTCTTCCAGCATAGAGGTGGGTACCTGCAGCAGTTTCATGAATTGAATCTGTTGCGGCGATAACCGTTGTAAAAGCTTTTGTTGTAAACCCTGACTCAGTGCCATGGTAAAATGAACGAAACGTTTTAAAAGTTTCGACAAAATTATCGAATCATGCGCGAACCCCGCTGCTGTATCTGAAAATCAATCAGCTTTTAACCGGATAAATAAATGAAGGGGTAAAAAAAATTCTTATAAGACTATTAAACTTCCGATTTTTCAAATGTCTTCAACTCCCGGATTACATCTTCGTCTGCAAACTCTTCGAAGTGTTCATAAAAGGCTCCAACACCTGAAAACCTGTCCGGCTGGTATAAACAAATCAGCTGATCCACTTCCGGACGAAGTAGTTTCAGGGCAGATTCGGAAGCAACCGGAATGGCCAGAATCAGTTTCCGGGGTTTGCTTTTACGGATTAAACGAACGGCTGCCATCATCGTTCTTCCCGTTGCCATTCCATCATCCGCCAGTATGACCGTCTTTTTTTCCAACGGGGTAGTCTTGCTGATATTAAATTTTATTTTCATTTCCTCCAGCCGTTGGCGTATATGTACAATTTCCTGATCGACATATTCCGCTTCTACATCTTTATGGGGAATCAGGTAGGCGTCGGATAAGTTCACAGCCCCGATTGCATATTCTTTTTGAACAGGATGGCCGATTTTCTTACAGAGCAAAACCTCAGGCGTACATCCTAAAGCCCGCGCGATCTCAGCAGCAACGGGAATACCTCCCCTGGGTATACCGAGAACAATTGTTTCCTCTCCCTTTTCATTTTTAAGCTCAGATGCCAGTAAGCGGCCCGCTTCCCGGCGGTCTCTGAATCGTTGGTGCATGCTGTGTTTCGTTTTTATATTCCGCTCTTTTAAAATACCGATCAAACCATGCTGCAGCTGCTTTAGCCACCTGTTCAAGCGTTCCGATCTCCTCAAAAAGATGGGTGGCTCCAGGTACAGTGAGCAATTGTTTTTCGCCTTTTAATAAATCAAAAGCCTCTTTGTTAAGTGCGCCAATTACTTCGTCCCGACCGCCCACAATGAAAAGAACCGGAATATGCACCGAGGGAAGAACATTCATAACCAGATCGGGCCTCCCTCCTCTGGAAACAACGGCAACGATATCCTGTCTGCCCTCTGCAGCCCCCAGTGCTGCAGCCGCTCCGGTACTTGCTCCGAAATACCCCATCCTGTAATCTTGAATTTCCGGCTGCGTTCTGACCCATAAAGTTGCCCCGATCAGTCGTTCTGTTAGCAACGGAATATCAAACCGAAGGGAAAAATCGGCGGACTCCTGTTCTGTAAGTAGATCAAATAGCAGGGTGCTGATTCCTTTCTGCCATAGGGATTCAGCCACAAGACGGTTTCTAGGACTTTTGCGGCTGCTGCCGCTTCCATGTGAAAACAGAACAATCCTGCCGGGTTCGGGACACTTTGATAGAGACCCCTCGAGTAATTTATTGCGTACAGGAATCTTTACCTCTGAAAAATGCATGTTTTTTATTCTTAGGATCTGGAAAGTTCCAATTAGCGGGGTTATCAGGGAATGAGAACAGACAAGAAAAGGGCTGAGTTGTCTCATCCTGGTTTTTAGAATGTAAATAGGTGGGAAAGAGGCGTATTTATTTGCAGGCATTAAAATACCCGATATGTATCCGATCAATCCTATTTCGAACCCCTGCGTTTTCCGGTTTTCACAAGACGGAACTCAAAAAGCATATATAAAAGCGGAGGAGGCTACCGACCGCGACGAGGTTCAGAAAGCTTTAAATGCCCGAAGTTTTCTTCAGTTCAGGCAGCCTTTTGTGCTTTTGTTTTCTAATCCGGCATGCAGCAAAGCGGTACGCTTTGGATTCTCCTTTGATATCGAAGTGCTAGTGGTGGGGATGAGTGGTTTGATAGAAAAAGCATATACGGTAAGTGCATGCCGGCAAGGGGACGCGTTAACGGTTCACTTTTTTTCGGGATATGAAGCGGCCATATTAGTGCCTGCCGGGTTTATTAAAAACTGGGTCGTGGAGCCGGGAAAAACCCGGGTTAAAAGAACCAGTTTTGCGGATTTTCAGCGGAAATTCGCCTGATATTTTAAGAAAACCTACCGTATTCGGATTCCTTTTTGCAGAAATGTGCTAAATTTAATTTCCAATTCCCCCTGATCACCGCTCGTTTACCCCCCTTGAAAGGTTTGCAGAACCGCAGATAAATTCAATTTTTTAAGGCTTTAAAATTTTATTTATGAAAAAGTTGTACAGAAATCTGACTGTTCTTTTGCTGTTCATAGGTGCAGCGACTCAACCTGCTTTTGCGCAATTCAATGCCGGGATTTCTTCCGTCAGCGGAGGAGGCACAGCCCTGGAGTTTGGCGAAAAATCTAGCTTTGTATTCAATGCTGTGCGTCACAAAAACGGCGGGGTAAACGGCCACCTCATCTATCAACTTCGTGCTTTTGATTTTAGCTTTCAGCTTTCTATTGATTGTTTTCAAATTGAAGGGAATCGTGCAACGCTGAGTGGTGTTCTTACCAGTGTTTCAGGCGCGAATATTCCATCGTATATTTTCCCGGGAAGCAGGGCCTCTTTTTCGGTAGAAGACAATGGAAAGGGTGGCAATAAAGACCGCATCAGTGATGTATTTTTTGGTGCTCAGTGCTGGGATGAACTGGATACTTATCTGAGAGTTCAGGGAAATATTACCATAAGGGAATAACAAAAAAGATTTTTCCCGGATCTGTTTCGGATCCCCAACCCATTTAAACCAAAAAACCCCGGAGAAATCCGGGGTTTAATTTTTTTGCTCTCTTACGTTTTCTTAGGATTTGGATTGTTTTGGATTTTCAGGATATTGGCTTAAAAACGGGCTGGTTTCAGTGGTTATTGGATTTTGTCTTGCTCCGTTTGACAATGTAAACTTAGATCGGTTTTGACCGGAAACCAAGCATTTTAAGAGAGGATTTGACCGACTAAGGGTTTCCCTTGAATGCGGCCTGGAGGGAAACAATCATTCTGCACCCGGCAAAGGCACTTTTCTATTTGAATTTGGTAGTAATCAAAACGCGTTTCAGACTTCTTTCCAGCACTTCCCCCATGGTTTTGCACCTGGAAAAAACTGGGTCATCATAATGTTGCGCCAACTCTTCACCCAGCTGTTTGATTTTATCCGTCGTTGAAAGCGCTTCCATGGACATGGCATCTCTTAAATCTTTGAGACGGTGTCTTTCAGATCGTATCCGGCGTGCAATCACGGCGCGCTCTTCCAACTGATACTGTCGTACAACTTCACTGTTAAAGAGATTTTGTACCATGCGTACGTAAGGAAAATTTTCTTTGAAGAATTGAGGCAGGTAGATGTTCTTGTTTCCTTCAAAAAACTGCTGATCAAAATCGATGGCACGAATCCGGTACTGATAGGCATCAAAATCCGGCGTGATATCAAAAACAAAATTATAGGCGCGCATATCTCCCAGTAGCCGGAGAAAACAACGCTCATTAAACTTTACGAACTCCTTGGCGATGCGTTTCGGATTAAACTCCGGACGGTGTTCATACAGCTGTAAAAACTGATCGCCCGGAATACCCGCAATATGTTCCTCAACCAGTACTTCATTGTAAGTAAGATAATGTACCTGATTCGGAGAAAGCAGATGTTCAAGTTCCAGTCCGATAACCCTGGAAGCGTCTGCTGTTTTGATATAGAAATAATCGTATACATCATTGTACCGGTTTACTATCCGAATCCGGAAAGGATGCGAATTTCCGAAGGTGCAGTAATCGATACGATCTATAAAAAGATGTTGTTGCGCTTTTGTATCGCCCGCCGCTTTCAAGCGTGCATAGATATTTTTTAAACCCTGATGCAGGGTCTCTGCTGTATGCGAAGGATATAAAACCGTTTCCCAAAGGGTGTCTTTTCCTTTTTCATCCAATACCGGAATGCTCTCCGAATAATATTTCAGATCCTGATAGGTAAGCGGAAGGATTTGCTCGCGTTGATAGGTGTGCAGGTATCCTTTTAAGGGATTGCTTACAGGGTAGGTATATTTTTTCCGATCGATCATTTTTTGCAAGGTACAGGAAAGCCGGGTTATCAACACCGGTTACGGAGTTCGCCATAATAACAGTCGTTTCATCTCCTTACCAATACAACGCGGTTAATAAACCGTTTCACTTTTCCCGATGGATGAAAGATCTCTGTCCGGATCAGATAGGGGCCTGTGGCCAATGGCCGTTTAAGTTCATCCAGACCATCCCAGCGCATTGTTCCTTCCGTGCCACAAAGAAGATTTTTTGCCAGCCGGTATACAGAATTTCCACGGGCATCATAGACATCTGCATTTAAAACATAGCCGCTCTTATCAAAGCGGTAACGGACAAACAGGTAATCATCTGTTCCATTATTGTCGGGAGAAAAAACAGGAGGATCAATGATAATAGTTCCCGGCACTGTAAACACTTTACGGTATTGCGAATTCTGCATTCCCGGAGTTCCAAAGCCTGCGTCGGCGGCTGCGGATATCCAGTTTTCTTTCTTTTGTGTAGTGTCATCCGGATGAATCCGTTCCAGCGCCACACCTTCGGAATTTATTAGCAAGGGGAAATGCCAGTCGCTGTGATAATTCAGTTCATCTATTATCATACCTTCCTGATCTGTCAAAACAATCGTTCCGCTTTCGTTGGGTAAGGAAGGAAAAGGGATACAGGTAACAAAGACCGCTGCATTTTTATTTTCAAACTGTGTTTCAACAATTTCGGTATTTGCAGTTGCGAGAAGGTATGTTCCCGGGAAGAGCAGCCTGTCCTCTTTCACTAAAGGAGTTATTTGCTCAAGAGCACCTCTGCTATTTCTCCCTGCAATAAAGATTGTTTTTAAGTCGATAGGCTTGTTGGAGCGGTTAAAAATTTCAACATAATCCACACCATCCGATTTGGGATCAAACAGGATTTCATTGATGACGAGATCATTTTTTACAGCTCTTTGGGGTAAGGCAATGGGTGCAGAATGATAACTCCCGATTTCATTTCCTGCACAATCACGCAGATTTTTAGCCCGGATGGTATATGTTTTTTCTGTTTCAAGAGCTGTACGAAGTTTCAGAATAACGCGATGATAGAAAGGTGACAATGCGATTGCTGAATCAATGGAGGTTACGTCGCCGGAGAGTTCATAATTAGAAGGCACAGATGCCGGAGGTGCCTGCAGTGATTCGTCAAAAGTCAGCAGGATATTAAATGGATCCGGTGCATAAGCACGCAACAGACGCGGATACAGCAGGTCTTTATTTGATGCTTTTGCGGCATTTGACTTTCCCGGCGTTCCTCCCTGGCTACTGGCAGAGGCTGTCCAGTTCTGTTTTCCCCCGCAAGGATTTTCAGGATCAATCATTTCCAGCGACCACCCGCCTTCTGCTTTAATCGGATTTTTGTACCAGCTTTTTTCATAAGGGACGATATGAATTGTTTGTCCGTCTTCATCAATGATGTGAAGGGTATCGCTTTCATTATTCAGCGAAGGAAATCCTGAAAGTCCTACAACAGAACCAAACTCCCGAAGTAGGGGTTCATCAGATTTATTACAAGTGATCAAAATACTGTCCGGGAATAATAATAAATCCGGAAAAATTTCGGAGACGGTGTTTGCGTCTTTCAGCTTCCATCCTCTTAAAGAAACAATTCGTTTTCCGGTATTTTTAATTTCAATCCATTCCGATTCAGGTAAATGCTGTGCAGGAGCAGGATCTGCCATGATTTCTGTAATCAGTATTTCATAGGACTGAGGCGGATGATAAGTAACAGGGACACTGTCTATCAAACTTTGGTTTCCCCAAACATCTTCAATTTCATAGTAATAGAGTATATAGGTTTGTCCGGATAAAAAAGATGCCGGGAAAGTCAGCATTAATTTATTTACATCTGCTCTTATTGTTACAGGTTTGATTTTAAGATCTCCGAGTTGAAATTTGTTTGTGAGCTGATTTGAAACAGAATGAACTTCTTCATCAAAGATCAATGTTACGATGCTGTCTGCGGAGGCATAGCCCAGTTGTAATTTTGGGGGTGCGCCATCGGGGATAAACGGCGTGATCCGGATATTATCTACAAAATGTTTTTGAAAAAATCCGGAAGAGCTCTGACGAATCAGGCATCCGAAAAAACGGGAAGTCTGATAAGTGTTATCAAACGCGCGTCCTTCTTCGTTGAACCGCGTATTATCGGTATTTGAAAGTAAATACCAGTTGCTGTTGCTGTCGCGCAGCACACGCAGCCGAATCGTATTACTGCTTTTATTCAGCAAACCGTTTCTTCCGTCAATCAATTTATTAAGTTTTCCATCTGCATCTTTTCTGTAAAGTGAAATTTCATCCTCTGTATTACCGATCCGTACAAAGTAACCGGTTGTTATAGGATCGTTCAGAATGGTGTCGGAAGCGATCAGAAAGAAATCCATATAGTTTACAGATGAAGGATTGAACTCCAGTCGTACATCGAAAGACCATTCAGCTCCGATTGCCATCTCATTGACGGTGCTGATCCAGAAATTGCTATTTGCCAGAAAAGATTGGCTCTGAAGAAATCCGTTTGGATTCACGATCCAGTTATCGGTTTTGTCTGCAAACCACTCAGGATTGTTTGTAAAATCAGCGTCGCTGAATGTTTCAGTAAGCTGTGCGGTTGTGCAGAAACAATGCATGAACAGCATGAAGCTGCAGGTAAGGTGTTTTACGAACATGTGTTAAAACTATAGTCTGCTTCTGCTTTCTGGTACAGGATTTTTCCTAAAAAGTTTTGGGTATAAAAGAGGTTACCGCTACATTTGCGGCCGGTGAAAAAGAACAAAAAAACAAAAACGTGTAAATGTCTTTCCGCAGGAAGGTCATAATTTGTTCTGTTTCATACAAACGAATTAGAGGCCTTCCAAGACGGAAGGCTTTTTTATAAGTAAAACAATCGAATATGAGATAGCCATAACGAAAATTCAACACACAATTGGATGATCTCAAAGGCTGTTCTATATGACCATTAAAAAACAAATAAAAAAGAACACATGAAAGTTGCTGTTGTTGGCGCCACCGGCTTGGTTGGATCTAAAATGCTGCAGGTATTAGAAGAGCGAAACTTTCCGGTTACAGAATTGTTGCCGGTTGCTTCCGAGCGATCTGTAGGCAAAGACGTATACTTCAAAGGGAAAGCGTATAAGGTAGTGGGTATGAAAGAAGCGATTGCCGCCGCTCCGTCGGTAGCCATCTTTTCAGCGGGAGGCAGCACGTCTCTGGAATGGGCACCGCAATTTGCAGAGGCAGGAATTACCGTCATTGATAATTCCAGTGCATGGCGTATGGACCCGACTAAAAAACTGGTGGTTCCTGAAGTGAATGCATCCGTACTAACAGCTGAGGATAAGATTATTGCCAACCCCAATTGTTCTACGATTCAAATGGTAGTGGCATTGCAGCCCCTGCATCAGAAATATAAGATTAAACGGGTTGTCGTATCCACCTATCAGAGTGTTACGGGTACCGGTAAGAAAGCTGTAGATCAGCTGATGGGAGAAAGAGCCAAAGCGGTTGCTCAAAGCGGAGCGGAATATCCGATGGCTTATAAATATCCGATAGACCTCAATGTGATTCCCCAAATCGATGTGTTTTTGGACAACGGATATACGAAGGAAGAAATGAAGATGGTTAAGGAAACCTGTAAGATCATGCAGGACGATTCTATTCGGGTTACTGCCACAACGGTGCGTATTCCGGTAATGGGCGGACACAGTGAAAGTGTGAATATTGAATTTGCGGAAGAATTTGATTTAAATGAAGTACGTACATTACTCAGTAAGGCTCCCGGAGTAGTGGTAGTGGATGATCTGAATACACAGCAATATCCGATGCCGATGGATGCTCATGAAAAAGACGAAGTTTTTGTCGGGCGTTTGAGGAGAGATGAGTCGCAGCCTAAAACGCTGAACATGTGGATCGTGAGTGATAACCTGCGTAAAGGGGCAGCGACCAATGCGGTACAGATTGCAGAATATCTTATGAGTCGTGGATTGTTGAAATAATGATTAGCAAATTATCGGCGAGCACTCCGGGTAAATTTAACGGAGTGCTTTTTTTATTCCGGAATATCAACAGCCTGATTTAAAAAATGAATCAGCGGCTGCACGGCACTAAATAATCGCAAGATCTCTTTATCTAGCTTAGAACCTGAGAGGTTTTTATTGGTAAGCGGGTGGATTGCAACAAAACTTTTAAGCCGGAGATAATCAGCAGCGGGATGTTCTGCTGAATACCCTTTGGGCACACGCTGCAGTTGTGTTTCAGCCGAGCATACCAGATTTTTGAAAAGCGAACGGAAGGAAGGTTGTTTCAGCGCCGCTTCAAATGCCACCTGGTTATAATCAATTTCCTGACGAATTTTTTGAAGGATGGGAGCAGGAGGAAAATAGAATCCTCCGGCTACAAAGGATTTCCCCGGTTCGAGATGAAAATAATAACCGGCCGTCATGTTTTTTTTACCCCCTGGATTAAAATAAGCCCCCATATTTGTTTTATAGGGCGATTTGTCTTTGCTGAACCGGATATCGCGATTGATTCGGAAAGTACAATGTTTAGCTTCCAGACCAGCCAGTGAGCGGTCCTTTTTTATCAATTCTTTCAATAATGTTTCTGTGAGATTCAGAAAATTAAATTTCGCAGCCTCAAATTCTTTTCGGTGTTCTTCCAGCCACTCCCGTCGGTTGTTCAGGCGTAATTGAGACAAAAAACGAAGCGTACCGGGGAGTATCATGCTACAGATGAATCAGATTAGCAAAAAGGAAATCGAAAGTATAAATGAAATGTCAATAATGATGAGCATAATAGGTTATAAAAGCCGAGCCTTGAAGCGATCACTATTCAATTATGTAAATCAAAAATTCTTTTTCAATTCCTGTATGTCGCTGAACAGATGCAGATTCTCCTGGACGTACCATACAAGCTTGGATAATTTTTGAATACCCAGCTTTTTGTAAATATGATGCCGGTGTACATCTACGGTTTTGGAGCTTACTCCGAGCTTAGCTGCAATGTCTTTTGCACTTAGTCCTTTGTGGATGAGATATGCAATTTCGCGTTCCTTATTAGTAAGTTCTGATCCTTTCTCTTTTCCCGATACGGCGCTCTTTTCTTCGAGGAACATACTGGAAATCAACGATTGTACTTCCCGGCAATGGTATTTTTTACCGCTTTTTACTTGTGACAGAGCATCCGTGATCTCTTTGAGAGAAGAGGTTTTAGTCAGATAACCATCTACTCCTAAAGCAAATGCTTTTTTAATGGTTGGGATATCCGAATAGGCGGATACAATCAGAAATTTGGTTTTGGGAGAAATTGCTTTCAGTTCATCCATATAATCGAGGGATGATCCGTCAGCGAGAGCGATGTCCAGTAATACAATATCCGGCTTGACTGAGCGCATTGCATCAAGAAGCTCCTTACAGGTAGATACATTCGCTTTAACGTTCGCAATATTATTAGAGGTCAGTACTGACGCCCACATATCTGCGATTAGCTTATGATCATCCGCTATAATAACACTGGTTTGACTCATGCGTTTTTTAAAAAAGGCTTACAAATAAAACCTAACAAAAATAGGTAAAATTATTTATGGCAAATAAAACATTTTTTTCATAAAAAAACCCTCCGTTAGGAGGGTTTAGGCTTCAATATTTTTTTCTCAGATAGTCCGTCTTCGATAGGTACAGAAGCCGTTGGTTTTCGTTTCATAGGGCCTGGGTTAAAAACAGGCCATTGGATTTTTGGGTTTTTGGTAGGATTTGGATACGGTGTCATTGAATGACAACACAAGATTACAACCCGAAAGAGCCCATTCCAAGTATTTGAATAAGAATTCGGGATGAATGAGGGGTCTCTTCTGTTGGCTCTAAGTGTAGACCCTTAAAACATGCAGGGATGCCCGTTCCAGTATTTGTGGAATCGGGAAAAATGGATGGGAGGGGTCTCTCTTTTCTTTTTGCAAAAAACCATATGAACCGTTACAATACCTCCAGTTGCTGGATACAAAGGCGTGCACCTTCAACCAGTTTTTTGAATCGTGGAAGCAAGGCTGTTCTGTTTTCCCCAGAACGCAGAGCGTATTCGAGGGAGATACATTCCGGCAGGTACTGATGGCATCCGATCATTTGGAGAGAGGGTTTTAGCTGGTGCAGAATTTTCGCCGGTTCTTCCGAAGCAGGCTGAAGCACCGTAGATTCAAGCAGGTCTATCTGCGGAGGCACTTTTTTCAGGAAGAGCGCAATCATCTCTTTTAAAAACTCCGGACTGCTTGAAAGAGAGCGTATATAGGTGAAATCGTATAAACATTCATGCATTACAACAAGTTGATTTAAATGACTGACATGTATATGAAAAAAGTAGAGTTTTATCTAATTGGAACAACAAATTATCGTTGTCCGAGTCGCTTTTTTTGAAAAATGATCGGAGACCAGTCTTTATATGTACTCATTTTTGAAACAGGTATCCCAATGAGTGTACCATAAACACCGTATTCATCCCTGAAATCTCGGTCAAAGTATTTGACTTCTTTTGAATTTCCGACACGATAAACCTGATATGGTTTCCACTTTAAAGCATTACCTATTGCTCTGTCTTCTTCTGATGTGTGGCTTTCTAAAAAAAGAATTGGTTCATATGTTTCAATTAATGTCCTGAATCCTTCAAGTGCAAATACCCCTCCGCCTTCAATATCCATTTTTATGAAATCAGGTTTGATTCCTTTTTCCTTAAAAAAATCATCAAGTCGGATGGCATCAACAGTTATCTCTCCTCCTTTTTTTCCTGCCCATGCAGAATCTAAAGAGGCCATATAATGTGTATGACTTAGAAACATTTTAACCTGAGTGTTCTCGTTACTGACTGCCGCCCTTATAGATTGTACATTTTTTAGACGATTCATCTGAATTGATTCGTTTAATCGCTCGAAAGTAGATGGAATCGGTTCAAATGAAAATACTTGTCCAGATGAACCAACACATTCGGAAAGGTACCTAGTAAAATAACCGATATTGGCACCAATATCTACAACAATCATTCCCTTTTTTACAAAAAGATTAAATACTTCAAATGTATTTGGTTCATGCATTCCTAAAATCATATCCGTATTTAGATCCTGTCTGTAAATGAACTTAAACCCCTTATTTTTTCCGAATAAGACTTTATAGATCTTGCCGTCTTTATAAAAAAAATGAATTAAATAACGAAGAATCTTCAGGAGCATATAATGATTTAAAAACAAATAATACTAAAACGTTCGAAACTACTTAATTTTTTTTAAATCGAATTATACGATTCAAGAACAGGATCGTAAATATTCTTAATAATTGTATGACTGAATACTATATAAATGTAAAAAAATAGCATGCTTATTTTTTTTCATCAAATCGTTTTTCGAATGGAAATATCAAATTCAGCTTTTTAGCCGTTTCTCCGATTCCGGATGAACGATCTAGCGTTCAAAAAAGCGTAATCTGCGGAGGCACTTTTTTCAGGAAGAGCGCAATCATCTCTTTTAAAAACTCCG
>Ga0315902_10000646_pt1 | contig 58707 bp, 58 predicted proteins | sample LakEriMetagenome_9_FD_203523 | JGI IMG/M metagenome (GOLD analysis project Ga0315902, IMG submission 203523) | Freshwater fungal communities from buoy surface, Lake Erie, Ohio, United States - Buoy 12 MA117 | ecosystem: Environmental > Aquatic > Freshwater > Lake > Lake biofilm | place: USA... | reverse complement strand
CCGCCCCCGGCGGGCGCTTCGCACCCGCCGGGTTGGGCGCTGGCCTGCGTTCCTCCCGGACCTGCCGGTCTGCAGGGCACCGTCCCGCGCGGGCGGGGAAACGCGGGTCGCGTTTCCTGTTCCCGCCCGGAGGGGCGAAAGCACCCGCACCGCTTCAATGGCAGGGGCCATCGCCCCTGCCAAAGCGCTGCGCCGGGATCAGGACCAGCCGGGGGCCAAAGCCCCCGGCCAGCGCCCGACCCGCCCATGGCGGGCGCTTCGCACCCGCCGGGTCGGGCGCTGGCCTGCGTTGTTCCTGGACCGACCGATCTACAGGGCACCGTCGCGCGCGGGCGGGGAAACGCGGTGCGTTTCCTGTTCCCGCCCGGAATGGCAAGCCGCCTTTCCGGCGGATCAGGATGAATTTCCGTCCGGCAAGCGGCGGGGATGCTGTTTCAGCCCCCTGTTGCACAGTCGCCGCAACTGCGCAGGCCCCCCTGCCCGACGGCGCAAGCGCGTGGCAGGGGGGCCTGCGCAGGTTCTGTGCCCGCAAGTCCGCCGATCCAGCGCGGGCGCAAAAGGCGGGCGAAAGGGGCCGCAGCGCGGTCAGGCAGCCTCGAACCTGATCGGCAGGCGCAGGAATTGCGTCGCGCGGTCAGAGACCGCCCGGGCATCCCCTGTCGTCAGGAATTTTGCTTCCCGGCCCGGCCCGATAAATCCGGGGCGGCGGGTCAGATAATCGGCCAGGCTTTCGGCCACCAGTGCAGCCTGTGAGTAGACTTTCACCCCCGGCCCCAGCGCTTCGGCAAAGACCTTTTCCATCAGCGGATAATGGGTGCAGCCCAGCACGGCGGCCTGCGGATGGGGCATCCGGCGCTTCAGCGCCTCGACATGGCTGCGCACCAGCGCCTCTGCCAGCATCTCGTCCCCCGCCTCGATCGCATCCACCACGCCGCCGCAGGGCTGCGCCTCGACATCGACGCCGATCGCGCGGAAGGCCAGTTCGCGCTGGAACGCGCGGGACGACACGGTGGCGGGGGTGGCAAACAACGCCACATGTTTGACATCCACCTCGCGCGGCGGGGAATTGTCGCCCCACTGGCGTTCGGTCAGCGCCTCGATCAGCGGCACGAAAACGCCCAGCACCCGCTTGTCCGCCGGAACCCAGGTTTCCTGCATCCGCTTCAGCGCGGCAGCCGAGGCGGTGTTGCAGGCCAGGATCACCAGATCGCAGCCTTCCGCCCACAGCCGTTCCACCCCGGCGCAGGTCAGGGCGAAAATGTCATCCGGTGTCCGGGTGCCATAGGGGGTGTGGGCGTTGTCGCCGTAGTAGACAAAGGGCACATCGGGCAGGCGGCGCACCAGCGCCTGATGCACCGTCAGCCCGCCCAGGCCGGAATCAAAGACGCCAACTGCCATGCCCTGCCCCGCGTTGCGGCGCGCCGGGCCGAAAGGTCAAAGCGCGCGGTACTTTTCTTCAAACTCGTAGCCGTAACCATACGACTTGAGCGGCTCGGGCGAAAGATCATAGGTGGCCTGCCGCAGGTAGCCCATCAGCGCGCGCGGGTCGGTCTTCAGGGCCGCCAGTTCATGCGCGGGCAAGGGCTGACCCACGACGATGCGCACGGGTTCGTCCACACGGGACCGGAATTCCTTGATCAGCAAGCCAAGGCGCAGGTTGTAGTGCAGATGACTGGCCAGCTGGAACAGGCGGCTGTTGTGACCGTGAAAGAAGATCGGCACCACGGTGGCAGTCGATTTCGCAATCATTTTGGCGGTGAAATTGCGCCAGCCGGGGTCCATGGGCCGCGAAAAGGGCCGCGCTGCGGTGGAAACGGTGCCGCCGGGAAAGACGCCGATCGCCCCGCCTTCGGACAGATAGCGCAGGCAGGCCGCCCGGGTTTCAACATTCTGGCGGATCGCCTCTTTCGTCTCGTCGAAAGAGATCGGCAGGATCACACGGTTCAGCGCCTCGGCCCGGCGGAACACCGAATTGGCCAGAATGCGGAAATCGCCCCGCATCCGGTCCAGCACATGGCCCATCATCAGACCATCCAGAATGCCGTAGGGATGATTGGCAATCAGGATCAGCGGACCATTGGCCGGGATGTGCGACAAGGCACCGCCCACCACATCGAGGCTGAGCCCGTAGCGTTCGACAATCACATCCCAGAAGCTGCGGCCCGTTGCCACGTCCCGCTCATAGCCTTCGGCGCGGCGGATCAGCGACAGGCGGCCCGTCGCATTTTCCAGCACCCGGATCAGCGCGCGACCGGGGGCCGAGCGCGCCGAGGTCGCATAGGTGATATCACGGGTGACTTCGGTGGTTCCCATGCCGGACGCCTTCCTGCAGATTGCTGCGACATAGCGCGCAGCACTGAGTCTGACCAGAAAAGATGACGGTTTGGTAACGGTGCCAGCGGCAGGTGCCAAGCCCCGGCCATGTTTCCGTTGCAACGCTGCCATGTCGTCCCTAAGTGCAGAAAGCGAAGGGGTCAGAGTGCCGGGATGGATTGGGACAAGCTTCGGATTTTTCACGCCGTGGCCGACGCGGGCAGCCTGACCCATGCGGGAGACGTGCTGCACCTGTCGCAATCCGCCGTCAGCCGGCAGATCCGCGCGCTGGAGGAAAGCCTGAATACCACCCTGTTTCACCGCCATGCGCGCGGTCTGATCCTGACCGAACAGGGCGAGTTGCTGTTTGATGCCACCCAAGCGATGGTCAAGCGTCTGGATGCCGCCGCAGCCCGGATCAGGGACACCGAAGACGAGGTCTTTGGTGAGCTGCGCGTGACCACCACCACGGGCTTCGGCACGCTCTGGCTGGCGCCCCGGCTGACCGCGCTATATGCCAAGTATCCCTCTCTCAAGATCGACCTGATGCTGGAAGAGCGGGTGCTGGACCTGCCGATGCGTGAAGCCGACGTCGCAATCCGGATGAAGGAACCCAGCCAGGCTGACCTGATCCGCAAGCGGCTGATGAATATCCGGATGCGGCTTTATGCCTCGTCGGCCTATCTGGAAAAAGCGGGCGTGCCGGAACGACCGGGGGACCTCAGCCAGCATCGTCTGATCAGCCAGCACCCCGGCACGCCGCAGGTGGCGGCCGGGGCGGCGCTGGTGCAGGACCTGATGCGGTTCGACGTGCCCTCGACGCTGACGGTGAACAATTATTTCGGCGTGCTGCAGGCCGTCCTGAACCATCTGGGCATCGGCGTTCTGCCCGATTACCTGTCAGACGACTTTCCAAATCTTGTGCATGTCCTGCCCGAGGTGGAATCCGGCGATGTGCCGGTGTTCCTGGCCTATCCGGAAGAGCTGCGCCATTCCAAGCGGGTCGCGGCCTTTCGCGAGTTCGTCATGGAAGAGATTTTTGCCTACAGGAAACGACAGCAGATGTAGGCTGCGGTGTCGCGCGCGCGGCCGGGCCGGGGCGATCATGCCCGCATCAACGCCCTGCGCTGCGCCGTTGCGGGATGCAGTCGCGGGTGCCCACAGCTATGCGTCGCCGTCATAACCGCCATGCCACATCTGCGGCATCTTCCATATTGAAGCGACTGGCCGATGTGCCTATTTCCCCCAGTGATGGCGGCGGCGCAGTTTGCCCGGCGTCATCATTCCTCCCTGTTGGACTTTGGCCGGGCATCTGTCCGGCCTTTTTTTGGCCGGAACGCCAGCCTTTGCCTGCACAGTCACCGGGGCTGACCGGCGGGCGCGCGGCAGATGCGGCCCCCGACCGGTCTTCGCGGTGCCGCAGGGGCGGCGAACCCGCGCGTTCCGCGTCACCGCCGCTTGCAGACCACCAGCAGACACAGCCCGACCGTACCCCGCACAGCGGCGGCGATCTTTGCGGTGAAGCGCATATCCTGATCCGGTCCGGCGCCGACCATGATGTGGAACCCGCCCTGCCGTTCGCCGGTTTCGGCTGTCTCCGCCGTCGGCCGGGCATGACCCGGAACACAGGGGCCTGTGGCCTGAGGCGCGCGATTCTGTGCCCTGAACCCCTGCCTTATCGTCCGGGACCCCGGCCTTTCCGGCGCGGGGTCGCTGCCGCCCTGCAAACAGGCAAGCGCCCTGTCTGTCGTCGGCGATGCCCTGTTTCCCCGGATTCCGGGCTGCGGCATCACCATGCGGCAGGGGGGTGGCCTGCCACCGGAAGGGTTGCGGAAACGCCGCAGGGGGTGCCCTTTCGCCGGGGGCGGACGTTTTTTCGAGGGGCCGCCCCCGCCGCACTGCCCCCCCTTTCCCCAGCGCGCGCCTTGTCCTAAGACGCAGCCATGGCCGCCGCAGGGAACACGCATGACCGAACCCGAAATCACCCCCGATCTGGTCGCGGCCCACGGGCTGACGCCTGACGAATACGCGCGGGTCCTGTCGATCATCGGCCGCGTGCCGACCTTCACCGAGCTTGGCATCGTCTCGGCGATGTGGAACGAACATTGTTCCTACAAATCGTCAAAGAAATGGCTGCGCACCCTGCACACCACCGGGCCGCAGGTGATCTGCGGACCGGGCGAGAACGCGGGCGTTGTCGATATCGGCGACGGTCAGGCGGTGGTCTTCAAGATGGAAAGCCACAACCACCCCAGCTATATCGAGCCTTATCAGGGGGCCGCAACCGGGGTGGGCGGCATTCTGCGCGATGTCTTCACCATGGGCGCGCGCCCGATTGCGGCAATGAACGCGCTGAGCTTCGGCGTGCCGTCGCATCCCAGGACCGCGCATCTGGTCAAGGGCGTGGTCGAAGGGATCGGCGGCTATGGCAATGCCTTCGGCGTTCCGACCGTGGGCGGCGAGGTGCGCTTTCACCGCGCCTATAACGGCAACTGTCTGGTCAACGCCTTTGCGGCCGGGCTGGCTGATGCGGATGCGATCTTTTATTCCGCCGCCTCGGGCGTTGGTATGCCGGTGGTCTATCTGGGGGCCAAGACCGGGCGCGACGGGGTGGGCGGTGCCACCATGGCATCGGCAGAATTCGATGACACCATCGAGGAAAAGCGCCCCACAGTGCAGGTGGGCGACCCCTTCACCGAAAAGCGCCTGCTGGAGGCCTGTCTGGAACTGATGGCCTCTGGCGCGGTGATCTCGATCCAGGACATGGGGGCAGCCGGGCTGACCTGTTCGGCGGTGGAAATGGGCGACAAGGGCAATCTGGGCATCCGCCTTGACCTGGACCGCGTGCCGGTGCGCGAGCGTGGCATGACCGCCTATGAGATGATGCTGTCGGAATCCCAGGAACGGATGCTGATGGTGCTGAAGCCTGAGAAAGAGGACGAAGCGCGCGCGATCTTCGGAAAATGGGACCTTGATTTCGCCATTGTCGGCGAAACCATTCCCGAGGACCGCTTCCTGGTGATGCTTGGCAATCAGGTGAAGGCCGACCTGCCGCTGAAGGCGCTGTCGGGCCATGCGCCGGAATATGACCGCCCCTGGGTGGCAACGCCGAGGGCGGCCCCCGCAGGTCCGGTGCCCGATGTCGACCCCATCGCGGGCCTGCGCGCGCTGATCGGATCGCCCAACTATGCCCGCAAGGCCTGGGTGTGGGAACAGTATGACAGCATGGTGATGGCCGACACCGTGCGCGCGCCGGGGCTGGGGGCGGGTGTGGTGCGGGTGCATGGCACGGCCAAGGCGCTGGCCTTCACCAGCGACGTGACCCCGCGCTACGTCAAGGCGAACCCGGTCGAAGGCGGCAAGCAGGCGGTGGCAGAAGCCTGGCGCAACCTGGTGGCCGTGGGCGCGCGCCCGCTGGCCGCGACCGACAACCTGAATTTCGGCAACCCGGAAAAGCCCGAAATCATGGGGCAGCTGGTGGGCGCGATCACAGGCATCGCCGAGGCTTGCCGTGCGCTCGACTTTCCCATCGTGTCGGGCAATGTCAGCCTGTACAATGAAACTGACGGCACCGCCATTCTGCCCACCCCCACCATCGGCGGCGTCGGCCTGCTGGCCCGGCACGAAGACATGATCGCGGGCCACCCGGCAGAGGGTGACGTGGCCGTGCTGATCGGCGAAGGTGCCGGGCATCTGGGCCAGTCGGCGCTGCTGGCCGAGATGTTCGGCCGCGAAGACGGCGATGCGCCCCTTGTCGATCTTGCCGCCGAACGGTGCAATGGCGCGTTCCTGCTGGCCAACCGCAGCCTGCTGCGCGCGGCCACCGACCTGTCGGATGGCGGGCTGGCACTGGCCGCCTTTGAGATGGCCGAAGCTGCGGGCCTTGGGGTGACGCTGGACACGGCAGAGACCGCCGCGCTGTTCGGCGAAGATCAGGCGCGCTATCTGGTGGCCTGCACCGGGGACCAGGCAGAGGCGCTGCGGGCCGAAGGGCTGAAGGCAGGCGTGGCGGTGGCCAGGGCGGGCCGGTTTGGCGGAACGGACATCCGCTTTGGCGGAACCGGGGCACCGCTTGCCGATCTTTCGGCGCTCTACCGCAGCGCCTTTGCCAACTCCCTTGGGCTGTGATGCTGCGACAGGCGACAGCGCGGGACGCGGCCTTCGTTGGCACCCTTTGGACCACGCCGGACAACACCCGCTTCATCGTCGCCCCCGAAACGGACGAGATCGAAGCAAAGACCGCAACCGGCGATCTGCTGATCTGGACCACAGCGGGGCACCCCGCCGGATTTGCGACCCTGATGCAATGGTTTCCACGGGTCTGGACCATCCCTGCCGTCGCGGTTCAGGACCGCAGGGCGGGAACCGGGCTGGCGATGATGCAGGCGGTGCTGGACGAGATGTTCCATGTCCGGGACGCGCATCGGGTGGGGCTGGATGTGACGGCGGACAATACAGCCGCGCTGTCGCTGTTCCGCAGGCTGGGCTTCGTGACGGAAGGCGTCTGGCGACAATGCTGGTGCCGCCCGGACGGCGCATGGGTGGATTGCGTCTTTCTGGCGCTGCTGAAACACGAATGGCGCGCGGCGGCCTGATGCGATCCCTTGCGGCCCCGCTGCGCGCGGCCTAAATTGACCGCCAGACAGGAGCTGTTCTGATGCCGATGGAAGCCCGCGACATTGAAAACCTGATCCGCGAAACCTTTCCCAGGGCGCGCATCACGATCACCGATCTGGCGGGTGACGGCAACCACTGGGCCGCCGAAGTGATTGACGAAAGCTTCAGGGGCCTCAACCGCGTGCAGCAGCAGCGCGCGGTCTATGCCAGCCTGAAGGGCCGGATGGACGGGGCCAATGGCGAACTGCACGCCCTGGCCCTGACCACCAAGGCACCGGACTGATCTTATCCAGAAGGAATATCCCCATGGCACAAGCCGAAGACCTGATCCGCGACACCATCGAAAAGAACGACGTTGTCCTGTTCATGAAAGGCACAAAGTCGATGCCGCAATGCGGTTTTTCCAGCCGGGTGGCGGGTGTGCTGAATTACATGGGCGTGGAATTCACCGACGTGAACGTGCTGGCCGATGCCGACATCCGTCAGGGCATCAAGGATTTCTCGGACTGGCCGACAATCCCGCAGCTGTACGTCAAGGGCGAATTCATCGGCGGCTGCGACATTGTCACCGAGATGACCCTGTCGGGAGAGCTCGATGCCCTGCTCACCGACAAGGGCGTGGCCTTTGACAGGGACGCCGCCGAAAAGATCAGATCAGCCAACGCCTGACGGCCTTTCGCGCGGCAGTCTTCTGTTCACAAATATCCTCGGGGGGGGCGCGTCCGCAGGACGCGAAGGGGGGCAGACAGCCCCCCGGCCCGGTCGGGTCAGGCCGAACGGCCCGCCCGCTCTTCCGCGGCGGCGGCCAGGGCCTCGGCGCGGGCGGCGATCTCTGCAAGGGTTTCCACGACATGGGCGGGCACATCGGCCACGCCCGCACGAAGCTGGTGTGCCCGGCTTTCCAGCAGGCTGACATCGGCCTTCAGCGCACGCCGCTCGTCTTCCAGGGCTGCCATGCGGTCGGCCAGCATCAGCGCGGCCATCAGCAGCATGCGGGATTCGGGCAGTCGGCCCATCTGGGTCACCAGCGGTCGGGCTTCCGCATCGAGCAACTCTGCGGCGGCGCGCAGCAACTGCTCTTCGCCGGGCTGGCAGGCCACCTGGAACGTCCGTCCTCCGATCATGATATCGACATCAGGCATCCTGCATCTCTCCGATCAGGGGGTGGAGTTCGGCCAGAATTTCTTCCATCTGCGCCATTTCGGTCAGCCGCGTCGCCTGCAGCGCCTCAAGTTCCACCAGCATCGCCGTGTTGAGCAGATGCGGGTCCGCCAGGCCTGCGGTCTGCGCCTCGCGCAGGGCGCGCAGGCTTTCGCGCAGCTGGATCACGGTTTTCTTCAGGCGCTGAAGTTCAAGGCCCTGCGCGTCAAGCGCCCGGACCAGACGGCCCACCTTTGCGGTGGCCTCTGCGGCATCGCTTGACTCGCGCAGGGTCAGGACGCGCAGGCGTTCGGTCAGATCGGCAATGGTGGCCTGTCCGGTCCGCAGGGCGTCCTGCAAGTCTGCGGTGCCAGTCCCAGAAGCTGCGGGCACAAAGCCGTCAACGGCCTGACCGATCCGGTCGAAAGCCACGCTGATGCGCCGCTCCAGATCCTTGATGTCGCTCATCGCCTGTCCTCCCCTGTGCCGACCCTGCGCAAGGGCCACCTTAACGCCTGCCCCCCCACGCGAATCGCGATCACATCCGCCTGAGGCGATCTTACCCCAAAGGCCAAAGGTTTTGCGCGCCCTTTCGCCACAAGCGGTTGCGGGGCACGCTTGATCTTGCCGTCCGGGCTGGTATTCAGCCGACAAGACAGTCTGCATCCGGGCCAAGGGGCCCCCTTCCGAAGGACACCTGGCCTTGGACACAGCGACCCTGCGCGCAAAACACCCCGACCACTGGATGAAGGCCTGCGCGATCCGCGCGCTGACGCTGGACGGGGTGGCGGCGGCCAACTCGGGGCATTCCGGCATGCCGATGGGCATGGCCGATGTGGCCACCGTGCTGTTCGGGCGGCACCTGAGCTTTGACGCCGCAGCGCCCGACTGGCCGAACCGCGACCGCTTCATCCTGTCGGCCGGGCATGGCTCGATGCTGCTCTATGCGCTGTTGCACCTGACGGGCTATGCCGACATGACGCTGGAACAGGTCCGCACCTTCCGCCAGTGGGGGGCGATCACGGCAGGCCACCCGGAATTCGGCCATGCCATGGGCATTGAGACCACCACCGGCCCCCTGGGGCAGGGGCTGGCCAACGCCGTCGGCTTTGCCATTGCCGAGGAATCGCTGCGCGCCCGCTGGGGGGCCAGGGTGATTGATCATCATACCTATGTCATCGCCGGTGACGGCTGCCTGATGGAAGGCGTCAGCCAGGAAGCACTGGCGCTGGCCGGCAGGCTGAAACTGTCGCGGCTGATCGTGCTGTGGGACAACAACGGCATCACCATCGACGGCAAGGTTTCGCTTTCCGACGTGACCGACCAGAAGGCGCGCTTTGCCGCCTCGGGCTGGGCGGTGTTCGCCTGTGACGGCCATGATCCGGAAGATATCGACCGGGCGATCAAGGCGGCAAAGGCGGCGGGGTGCCCGGCGCTGGTGGATTGCCGCACGCATATCGCGCTGGGCTCTTCAGCGCAGGACACGTCCAAGGGGCATGGCGCGCTGACCGATGCCGGGCTGATCGCCGATACCAAGGCCGCCTATGGCTGGCCCCATGCGCCATTCGTCATCCCCGCCGACATCAAAGCCGCGTGGGAGGCCATCGGCACCCGTGGCCGCGCCGCGCGCAAGGACTGGGAGGCGCGCTTTGCCGCCCTGCCCGCCGCCCGCCGGGCCGAATTCGCCCGCATCTTCGCGCGCGATGTCCCGGCCAGGCTGACGGCGGTGATCCGCGCGGTCAAGAAATCGGCGGTGGAAAAGCTGCCAAAGGTCGCAACCCGCCGCGCCAGCGAAATGGTGCTGGAGGCGGTGAACCCGGTTATGGGCGAAACCATCGGCGGGTCTGCCGACCTGACGGGATCGAACAATACCAAAACCCCGGATCTGGGTGTCTTCGATGCGGCCAACCGGAAAGGGCGGTACATCTACTACGGCATCCGCGAACATGGCATGGCGGCGGCGATGAACGGCATGGCCCTGCACGGCGGCCTGCGCCCCTATGGCGGCACCTTCCTGTGCTTCACCGATTACGCGCGGCCCGCCATGCGGCTTTCGGCGCTGATGGGCATTCCGGTGGTCTATGTGATGACGCATGACAGCATCGGGCTGGGCGAGGACGGGCCGACACACCAGCCGGTGGAGCATCTGGCACTCTTGCGCGCCACACCCAACACCTGGGTGTTCCGCCCCGCCGATCTGGTGGAAACCGCCGAATCCTGGGAACTGGCCCTGACTGCGAAACGCACGCCTTCGGTGCTGGCGCTGTCGCGGCAGAACCTGCCTGCGGTGCGCAAGGTACACAGCAACCGGAATATGACAGCGCGCGGCGCCTATGTGCTGGCCGAAGCGGACGGCAAGCGACAGGCCATTCTGATGGCAACCGGGTCCGAAGTTGAAATCGCATTGAAGGCCCGCGATCTGCTGCAGGCCGGCGGGATTGGCACGCGCGTGGTGTCGATGCCCTGCTGGGAGCTGTTTGAAGACCAGGACGCCGCCTGGCGCCGCAAGGTCCTGCCGCCCGGTCCGGTGCGGGTGGCGATTGAGGCCGGGGTGCGATTCGGCTGGGACCGCTGGCTGTTCGGCGAGGGCGGCAAGCGCGAAAAGTCGGGCTTCATCGGGATGCACGGCTTTGGTGCCTCGGCCCCGGCGGAATGGCTTTACGCCGAATTCGGCATCACCGCCGAGGCGACGGCGGAAAAGGTCAGGGCGCTGCTGGGCTGATCTGCCATCTTGCCGGTCTTGCCGGGGGGTGTTCCCCGCCTTGGTTGCTTGGGACGGTGACCGCTGCCCGATCAGCACGGGAACCGCCGCAGCGGCGGTCTCAGGCGGGTTTGCGCCGGATCGCCTGCCACAGGGGCAGGATCACGTACTGCGACAGGGGCAGGATCAACAGCCCAAGGATCAGGCCGATGATGCCATCCAGCGCGGCCTTGACGGCCCAGGTCACAAGGCCTGCGGCCTGCGGCACGGCATGGGCGGCCAGTTCAGCGATATGGTCGATCTGGTGTTCGGGCCAGGCAAAGCCGATCTGCGCCAGCCCGTGGATCACGATGGACCCGCCGACCCAGATCATCGCAGCCGTGCCCACAGCCGACAGGACCGCCATGAATCCGGGCATCCCGCGAACAACCCCGCGCCCCAGGGCGCGGGTCACGCCAAGGCGGCCACGCCGGCTCAGGTACAGGCCCACGTCATCGGCCTTCACGATCAGCGCAACCCCGCCATAGACCAGCACGGTGATTGCCGTGCCGACAACGGCCAGGGCCGCCGCCTGAAACCAGATGTCCCGCCCCGGCAGGGCAGCCAGGGCGATGGTCATGATCTCGGCCGACAGGATGAAGTCGGTCTTCACCGCGCCTGCGACCTTTTCCTGTTCCAGATGCAGGGCTGAAGCCGCCTCTTCATCCAGCGGTTCATCGGCATGGGCGGGATGGACGAACAGGTGATACACCTTTTCGGCCCCTTCGAAACACAGATAGGCCCCGCCCAGCATCAGCAAGGGCGCAATGACCTGCGGCGCGAAGGCGGACAGGACCAGCGCTGCCGGCAGAAGGATCAGCATCTTGTTGCGGATCGACCCCAGCGCGATTCGCCCGACAATCGGCAGTTCGCGGTCGGCGGCAAAGCCGTGAACGTATTTCGGCGTGACGGCGGCATCGTCGATCACCGCCCCTGCCGCCTTGATCCCCGCCTTGGTCGATTGCCCGATGACATCATCCAGCGAGGCCGCCGCAACTTTGGCGATCGCCGCCACATCGTCGAGAAGTGCAAGCAGACCGCTCATCGCCTATCCTTTGCTGACGGGGCACTGACGGGGTGCTGAAAAAGTCCGGCCGCCTGCCGGATTGAAATTCTTCCATATCCTGCCGGAAAAGGGCTGCCAATCCGGGCGGACACGGAAACGCACCGCGTTTCGCCGCCCGGTCAGAAACTGCGGCCCTGCGGGACCGGTCCCTCTGGCGGGGGCGGGCCGGACGCGCGCCAAGGGCTTTGGCCCCCGACCGCCGGGTGGCCCTGACGCCGCATGGCAAAGGCGATGGCCTTTGCCATCGCAGCGGGGGCGGACCTTTCGCCCCGTCTCCGGGCGGGACCCGGAAACGCGACCCGCGTTTCCCCGCCCGCGTGGCACGGTGCCCCGCAGACCGGCAGGTCCGGGAACAGCAGAAGGCCAGCGCCCGACCCGGCGGGGGCGAAGCGCCCGCCTTGGGCGGGTCGGGCGCTGGCCGGGGGCATTGGCCCCCGGCTGGTCCTGATGCCAGCGCAGCGCTGTGGCAGGGGCGATGGCCCCTGCCAGAGAGACAGGGCATCCCGGAGAACGTCCCTCCGGGCGGGAACAGGAAACGCGACCCGCGTTTCCCCCGCCCGCGCGGGACGGTGCCCTGTAGACCGGTCGGCCCAGGCACCACGAAAGGCCAGCGCCCGACCCGGCGGGGGCGAAGCGCCCGCCAGGGGCGGGTCGGGCGCTGGCCGGGGGCTTTGGCCCCCGGCTGGTGCTGGTCACAGCGGATCGCTGTGGCAAAGGCGATGGCCTTTGCCATGGCAGCGGGGGCTGGCAGATTGCGGCAAGACCTTCTGGCCCATCCACGGGCGGGATCAGGAAACGCGACCCGCGTTTCCCCCGCCCGTGCGGGACGGCCCCCCGCAGACCGGCAGGTTCAGGAACAACGCAGGCCAGCGCCCGACCCGGCGGGCGGGAAGCGCCCGCCGGGGGCGGGCCGGGCGCTGGCCGGGGGCTTTGGCCCCCGGCTGGTCAAGGATCAGTGTGGCGCTGTCGCAGGGGCGATGGCCCCTGCCATTGCAGCGGTGCCAGTGCTTTCGCCCCTCCGGGCGGGAACCGGAAACGCGACCCGCGTTTCCCCCGCCCGCGTGCGACAGTGCCCTGTAGACCAGCAGGTCCGGGAACAGCAGAAGGCCAGCGCCCCAACCGGCGGGCGGGAAGCGCCCGCCGGTGGCGAGTCGGGCGCCCGCCGGGGGCGGGGCAGGCGCGGTGCCGGGCCTGGGCGATGGCCCCGGCCAGACCGCACGGCGCGCTGGCGGACGCGTTTCCTGCGTTCCGGTCGGGCACCCATGCGACCGGCACTTTTGCAGACCCCTGCCACTGTCGGCTGCGCGTCCTGCCGCCAAAGCGGCAAGCGCACCGGCCCGGAACCTGCCGGATGCGCACCGGACGGGCGATTGCCCTGCAATCGAACCGGGCAAATGGCGATGCCCGCCGTGGCGCATTCCCCGCACCGCGTCAGAATCATCACAAACAACACCGCCGTCAATTGCCCTGTTCTGCGTCCGGCTCCGCATTTTCTGCTTGAAAAAACCGCCCCGACGGCGCAAATCGCGCCGGTGCCTGCGCCATGTCGCGGGCGGAACTTTGTTGGAGAGACTATGGCCAAGGAAGACACGCTCGAATTTCCCGGTGTCGTCAAGGAACTCCTGCCGAACGCGACATTCAAGGTCGAGCTGGACAACGGCCACGAGTTGATCGCGACAATGGCGGGCAAGATGCGCAAGAACCGGATCCGCGTCCTGGCAGGCGACAAGGTGCAGGTCGAAATGACGCCCTATGACCTGTCCAAGGGCCGCATCAACTACCGCTTCAAGTAAGTGCGGCTGATCCTTGGCTCTGCCAGCCCGCGCCGGAGTGATCTGCTGGCCCAGCTTGGCCTGACCCCCGACGCCGTGTTCCCCCCCGAAATCGACGAAACCCCGCGAAAGGGCGAGTTGCCCCGCCCCTATTGCACGCGTCTTGCGCGGGAAAAGGCGGCGGCGGTGCCGGTCGCCGGCCCGGAGGATGTCGTGCTTTGCGCCGATACGGCCGTGGCGCTGGGCCGCCGCATCCTGGGCAAGCCGGCGGATGCCGGCGAAGCTGCGGCCTTCCTGACCGCGCTGGGGGGGCGGCGCCATCAGGTGATCACCGCCGTTGCCGTCCGCCGCGGCGACCGGGTCTGGTCGCGCGAGTCGGTCAGCGCGGTGAAGATGAAACGCCTGTCAGACGCAGAGCTGAACAGCTACCTCGACAGCGGGGAATGGATGGGCAAGGCTGGCGGCTATGCCATTCAGGGCCGGGCAGGGGCGTTCATTCCCTGGATCAGCGGGTCCTTCACCGGCATCGTCGGCCTGCCGCTGGCCGAGACGGCCGCGCTTCTGGCGGCAGCGGGTTGTCCGCCGTACCGGAGTGCCGCATGAAAGGCCGCGTCATTGCCCTGGATACCCTGCGCGGCCGCCAGGCCGCCGCGCTGATCGTGGACGGGCGGCTGGAAGATGTCCTGATCGATCCGCCCGACAATGCGCCGGTTCCGGGGGCGATCTATCGCGGCATTGTCGAACGCCCGATGAAGGGGCAGGGCGGCGTCTTCGTGAGGCTTGCCGATGGGGCCACGGGCTTTCTGCGCCAGGTCTCGGGTCTGGCCCCTGGCCGCCCGGTGCTGGTGCAGGTCAGCGGCGCGGCAGAGCCGGGCAAGGCCGTGCCGGTGACGGCGCGTCTTCTGTTCAAAAGCCGCTATGCGATCCTGACCCCCGAAGCGCCGGGCCTGAATGTGTCGCGCCAAATCCGCGACGCGGCGGTGCGCGCCGGGCTGGACGATCTTGCGGCCGGGGCGATGGCCGGGGCCGCCCCCGGTCTGGGCCTGATCCTGCGGTCGGCCTGCGCCGGGGCGGACCCCGATGAGGTGACGCGGGATATCGCGCTGATGCGCGGTCTTGCCGAGGCGGTGCTGTCGGACCTGACCGGTGCCCCGGAACTGCTGGTGGACGGTCCCGGCGCGCAGGAAACGGCCTGGCGCGACTGGGCCGACCCGCCGCCGGATGAGGTGGCCGAAGGCGCGGGCACCTTTGCCGCCCTGGGCGTGGACGGGCTTGTGGCTGCCGTCTTGATGCCGCGCGTGCCCCTGCCCGGCGGCGGACATATGATGGTGGAACCCACCCGCGCCCTGATCGCGGTGGATGTGAACACCGGCCCCGATACCTCTCCCGCCGCCGGTCTCAAGGCCAATATCGCCGCCGCGCGGGACCTGCCGCGCCAGCTGCGCCTGCGGGGCCTGGGCGGGCAGGTGGTGGTGGACTTTGCCCCGATGCCGAAAAGGGAACGCGCCCTGGTGGAACAGGTGCTGCGCGCGGCCTTCAAGGCGGATGGCGCGGAAAGCAGCCTGTCGGGCTGGACAACCCTCGGGCTGTACGAACTGGTGCGCAAACGCGACCGGCGGCCGCTGGCCGAGGAATTGGCATGAGCAGGGCCAGCCCCGATGCCCGAGACAACCCGCCGGGTGGGTCACTCTGCTGCCTGCACCTGCTGATTGGTTTCGGTGCCGTTGCGGCAGACCATGGCAAGGGGGGTGTGCGCCACGGGCGGCATGGGGCCGCTGGCGCGTGCGCAAGGCAGTCCGGCACCTGACGCCTGCCGGGGCCTGTGACCGGGCTTTCCAAGCGGGCATCTTCCCACAGCCATGCTTTGGGCATCCCCGATCCGGCAACATGCCTGCAAAAGTGCGGTCAGCCGTCATAGGTCTGCCCGATATGGTTGGTGCGACCCGGACCGCTTGCCTGACACGGGCCGTTCACCCCGCCAGGACAAGGCCCGCATGACGCCCGCAATCCTGCGGGCAAGCGATGTGGCGCGGGTAGCGCATTCAAGAACCTGATGTCGCGGTGGCGGTTGGAGCGGAGTTCAACCTTGTCTCCTGCGGAAGAAGACGGGATGATTGCGGGTCTGACGGTTTGGCGCGCTGCCGCCGCCGCCCCTGACCGCGAACGCGACGCGTCATTCATTTCCCGACGGGGCTGCTGCCCGCTTTCAGGGTGTGCCGAGATCTCCGCCCGGCGGCAGTGGCCTGCCGTCGGCGGTCAGATCCGACAGGCGCTGATGAAAGCGGATGGATTGCACAGGCATTGCCGCGTTTCGGGCGGCACGTGCCGCAAGATGCCGGTGCCCGGTCTTTTCCAGCTGGTCCATCAGCCTGTCCAGATAGGGGCCATGGCTGTGCCGCTTGCGGAACAGCCGGTGAAACAGGCGGGCGTCCAGACTGCCCTCGCAGGCGGCGGTGATCAGCGGCGTCAGAAGCTGCATCCCCTCCAGCGCCTGTTCCACCTGCGGGCCGATCCTTCGGGCGCGCAGCGCGGTGACATGGGGCCGGGCAAACAGCGCCGCATGCATCGCATCCAGCGGCTCGGCCGGATCAAAGACCACAAAGACATCGCCCGCGCCTTCGGTCATGTCGGGCGCATAGCCGTAGCGGTCGGTGAAGGTCAGGCGGCGGAGGCGGGCGTGCCGCTTGTCCCAGCCGGTCAGGGCCGGGTCCAGCGTGGCCACCGGGGCAAGGGCCAGCACCGTGGCACCGGGCGCTGCCACGGCAAAGGCGCAGGCGGCATAGGCCCCCATGCCCGCCCCGTAGAACACGACCCGGTCGAAGCCTTCGAAAAAGGCAGTGTCCACCAGCCCGTCGAAAAAGCCGTAGACAGCGGGGTCGCGGTACCAGGTCTGGCCATCGGCGATCAGGCACAGGGCAGACCAGCCGCGGTCGCGGGCCAGGGCATAGCCCATCGGCAGGCCACCCGTCCGGTGCCGGATGCCGGCGACGGTTTCAAAGGTTACCAGCAGAACGGGGCCGGTATCGCTGAAAAATGCCCAGTGCCTGTTGCCCAGGGTCCGGAAAAACCCTGCGTCCTTGCCGGTTTTTTCGATTGCCGCAAGCAAGCCGACCCGGTCCGGCTGCGCGCCGTCCTGCAGGGGCCGGTCGTTGCCCTCATCGGCGTTGTCGATCATCTGGGTCATCCGGCGCGACCTTCACCCCCTTTGTACTGGATATGCGTCTTGCCCGGGGCATCGCAAGACGCCATGGCGGTTTTGCGCAGGCACTGCGGCATTCCTGCAAAAGGATGACCCGATCACGGACAGAAGGCGAGTCCTCTTTCCCCTGGCCTGTTGCCCGACAGGGGAATGATCCGCGCCGACCTGTCCATCCGGCAGGGCCGGGATCACCGACCCCGCCCGTCGGTCCGGGCGGCAGACAGCTTTGCCGCGCCGGTGCCCGCCATCCGGGGCAAGGGGGCGGTTGCGCGCGAATCACCGGCCCGGCTTTTCGCAATGCGCCAGGCCGCCGATGCCCCCCTTCCTTGGTCGCATTCCCGCGCGCCACGGCTTGACCCTGCGCTGCGGCACCGCCACCATCGGTACGGGGAGTTCCGCATTGAAAACCATCGCATCCATCGACGCCGTGCAACAGCTTCTGGCCGGGGAACGCTATGTCTGCGGCAGGCCGCTGGCCACGGTGGTCTTTCTGGCGCTTCGGCTGGGACGCCCGCTGTTTCTGGAAGGCGAGGCCGGCACCGGCAAGACCGAAATCGCCAAGGCGCTGGCCGCCGCCCTCGGCCGCCGCCTGATCCGGTTGCAGTGCTATGAGGGGCTTGATGCCTCTTCCGCTGTCTACGAATGGAACTTCGCCGAGCAGATGATCGCGATCCGCACCGCCGAGGCGGCAGGCGGGGCGGACCGTCACGCGCTGAAGACAGAGCTGTTCACCGAGGAATACCTCATCGAACGCCCCCTGCTTCAGGCGATGCGCCCACAGGCGGGCGGCGCGCCGGTTCTGCTGATTGACGAGCTGGACCGCACGGATGAACCTTTCGAGGCCTTCCTGCTGGAAGCGCTGTCGGATTTTCAGGTGACGATCCCCGAGCTTGGCACCATCGTCGCGCCCGAACCGCCCATCGTCATCCTGACCTCGAACCGCACGCGCGAGGTGCATGACGCGCTCAAACGCCGCTGCCTGTACCACTGGGTCGATTACCCCAGCTTCCCGCGGGAGATGGAGATCCTGCAGGCCCGCGCGCCGGAGGCCTCGGCCAGGCTCAGCGCCGAGGTTGTGGCCTTTGTGCAGCGCCTGCGCGGTGAAGACCTGTTCAAGAAGCCGGGTGTTGCCGAAACCATCGACTGGGCGAAATGCCTGCTGGCGCTGGATGTGATCGCCCTGTCGCCCGAGGTGATCGCCGACACGCTGGGCGCGATCCTGAAGTATCAGGACGACATCCAGAAAATCCAGGGGTCCGAGGCAAAGCGCCTGCTGGACGAGGTGCGCCAGACGATGACCGTCGCATGACCGGGCTGACAGGGCATGTCCGGGTGCTTCAGCCGCATCCGGGCCTGTTCGCTTTCTACGATGGCCGGATCAAAGGGCAGAGGTTTGCCAAGGGTCCGAACTTGGTCGATGACGGGGCGCTGTCGCTGGGCATCGCCTCTTATGCGCTGGTCGATGATGATGCCGCGCTGGTCTATGACAGCCATGTCTCGCTGCCCCATGCCCGGCTGATCCGCCGGACCCTGGAACAGGCGGGGGTGCGGCGGTTCACGGTCGCGCTCAGCCACTGCCATCTGGACCATGTGGCGGGAACCGGGGCGTTTGCCGATTGCGAGATCATCGCCAATCGCCGCACCTTCCAGCATCTGACGCGGGACCGTGCGGCGATCGAGGCGGGAACGCTGGGCGGGATGCCCGCCATCGCGCCGCTGATCCTGCCGACACGGGTGTTCGAAGACGTGCTGGACCTGCAGATCGGCCGGCGGTCGGTGCGGCTGATCGAGGCCAATATCCACAGCGATGACGCCACCGTCGTCTGGCTTGCCGACAGCGGCATCCTGCTGGCCGGCGATACGGTGGAAGATACTGTCACCTACGTTGGTGATCCGCTGAGCTTTGGCGCGCATCTGTCTGATATCGAAAGATTGTCCGCGTATCTGCCGCAGCATGTTCTGCCAAATCACGGCGCGCCCGAGGTTATCGCGGCGGGCGGCTATGCCGCTTCGCTGCTGCCCGCCACCGCCGCCTATATCCGCTGGCTGATGCGGCTGCGCACCGAGCCGGGCCTGGCGGAGACGCCGCTGGATCAGGTGATTGCCCCGCAGCTGGCCGACGGATCGTTGCGCTGGTTCGCACCCTATGCGGCGATCCACCGCCAGAACGTGGCCCGGACCCTTGCGGCCTATGGCCATGGCTGACGCCCCCGCCCTTGATCTGCCCGCCGACGGCAGGCTGGGCCACAACATCGCCCATTTTGCCCGCGCGCTGCGCAAGGCGGGCCTGCCCATCGGCCCCGGCCGGGTGCTGGACGCAATCCGGGCGGTTGAGGCCGCAGGGTTTTCCGAACGGGTCGATTTCTACTGGACGCTGCACGCCTGCTTTGTCAGCCGCCCCGAACACCGTCCGGTCTTTGCCCAGGTCTTCCGCCTGTTCTGGCGCGACCCGCGCTATCTGGAACAGATGATGAGCCTGATGCTGCCTGCGGTGCGCGGCGTGCAGGATGACCGCGCGGCGGCCCCTGCCGAAAAGCGCGCGGCAGAGGCCCTGCTGGACGGGGCGCTGCGCGATCTGCCCGAGGCCGGCGACCGGGACCTTCCCCCGGAAGAGATCGAGATCGATGCGCGCTTTACGCTGTCGCCGGAAGAACGCCTGCGCACGCTGGATTTCGAACAGATGAGCACGGCGGAAATGGCCGGGGCGCGGCGGATGCTGGCCCGCCTTTCGCTGCCCGTGCGCCCCCTGCCCTCGCGCCGGACGGTGGCCGATGCGCTGGGCGCGCGGCCCGACTGGCGCGGCACCTTCCGCGCCTCGCTGCGCCAGGGCGGAGAGATTGCGCGCATCCTGCGCCAATCCCCCCGCCAGCGCTGGCCGAACCTGATCGTGATCTGCGACATCTCCGGCTCCATGGCGCAGTATTCGCGGATGGTGCTGCACTTCGTCCATGCCGTGGCCAACCGCAAGGGGCAGGGCTGGGCACGGGTCCATGCCTTTACCTTTGGCACGCGGCTGACCAATGTCACCCGCCACCTGCGCCAGCGCGATGTCGATGCGGCGCTGGCCGCCGCCGGGGCCGAGGCGCAGGACTGGTCGGGCGGCACCCGGATTGCCGCCTGCCTGCATGTGTTCAACCGCGACTGGGCGCGGCGCGTGCTGGGGCAGGGGGCGGTGGTGCTGCTGATCACCGACGGGCTGGACCGTGACGAGGGCGGCGATCTGGGGCTGGAAATGGAGCGTCTGCACCTGTCTGCCCGCCGCCTGATCTGGATCAACCCCCTGCTGCGCTGGGATGGTTTTGCGCCGAAGGCGGGCGGCATCCGCGCCATGCTGCCCCATGTCGACAGCTTCCGCGCAGGTCACTCCATCGCCTCGCTGGAGGCGCTGGCCGACGCGGTCTCGGCGGCGCGCGACAGCGGCGAGAAGGACCGGCTGATGCGGATGATGGTGGCGTGACGCCCATCAGGCAAGATCGCAGTGCCAGGGATCAGGACCCTGCGCATGGAACGGTCCTGCTGCGGGAAGCGGCATCAGCCCCGATCAAGACCTGCCCCCCGAAACGGCGGCCCGCATGTGCAACTGCGTCAAGCGCGGCCTCGGCCATTGCGCCTTCGATGAACAGCCAGCCGGCCGGGTCTTCGGCGACAAGCCCGCAATGCCGCAAGAAGGTACTGCCAGGGGTGCTTCGGATCGGACAGGCGCGCACCCTGCCGGATCGGTCAAGGCGGTGCATCAGTCGTGCCCCCCAAACTGCCAAGGGCACATCCGGCATCCATGACCGCGATCGGGGTGCTGCCGCCAAACGCAGGCACCCAAGGATCACCCCGGCAGGAATACTGCGGCGGCAGGCCTTGCCGTGCAGGTTGGCGATCCGGAGCCTTGGCGGGGTGCAGAAAAATGCCTCTCCCGCTTGCCGGACGGGGACATCATCCTGATCCGCCTGACATGGGCTTGCCATTCCGGGCGGACCCCGAAACGCAGCGCGTTTCCCCGCCCGGTCAGGGGCCACAGTCCCGGCAGGACCGTTCCCGAAGCAACGCAGGCCAGCGCCCGCCGGGCACCGGCCTGGGGCTGTGGCCCTTGGCGGGCCAAGGGGCAGCGGAGCGCTATGGCAGGGGAGATGGCCCCGGCCAAGCCGAAGGGGCCTGCGGAAGAGGGTCCTGGTGTCCCGTCGCCGGCCCATGCGGCCCGCATTGTTTAACCCGCGTGTCAGCATCAGGCTGCCATGACAGGCCGCAGGTCAGGGGTTGGCATAACGCCGCAGGCACCCTGGCGGCCGCTTCGGGGGCCGCCTGCCGGGTCCGCAGCAGAGGATTCCGGCATCCCTGCCGGATGTTCCCGGCGAAGAAGGCCCCCGAACCGGGGGCCTTTCCGTTACTCGCCCGAAGATCCGGCCGTTGCAAAGCTTCTGGTCAGGAAGTCCGGCATGTGGTCGCCCATGCCGATCACCGTGCCGTCGTCGCGCCGGTTCGGCTCGCGGCGCTGATCGCGGTCCGGGCGGGAGCGACGATCTGCGCGGCATTCGCGAGCTTGTCTGGGTATGCGGTCAAAAGCCCAATGCGCGAATTCCAAAGCCCGGACAAAAGACGGCACACTTGGCGTTATCTTCAAAGAAGGAACAGTCCCAGGGCTTCGACAACCTGACGCTTGGTGGCTTCTGTACGTTCCCTTGCCTTCGCGGTGCCACAGCGGATCACGTCAAGGACATGGTCAGGATGCTGCGCAATTTCCATGCGGCGCTGGCGGATCGGCGCGATCAGGTTCTGGAGGACAGCTTCGAGTCTGGCCTTGATCGCGCGGTCCGCAAGGCCGCCGCGCCGATAGCGGGCCTTCAACTCTTCAACCGCTTCCAGATCATCATCAAAGGCGTCGAGATATGAGAACACCACATTGCCTTCGACATGGCCCGGATCATCCGCCCGCAGATGGGCGGAATCCGTATACATCGCCCTTACTGCGGCCCGGATTTCATCGGGTGAGGCGGACAGCGCAATAGCGTTACCGGCTGATTTGGACATCTTCGCCTTGCCATCAATTCCAGGCAGGCGGCCGGATTTCGGAATTACCGCCTTTGCTTCGGGCAGGATACCTGCGCCCGCAGTCGCGTTGATCCGGCGGACGATTTCATTCGTCTGTTCGATCAGAGGTGCCTGATCCTCTCCAACCGGAACAATCGTAGCCTTGAACGCCGTGATGTCGGCTGCCTGGGCAGCCGGATAACACAAGAAACCGGCTGGGATATCGCGGCCAAAACCCCTGGCCCTGATTTCGTCCTTTATCGTCGGGTTGCGCTCCAGCCGTGCCACCGTCACGAAGTTCAGGTAGAGCATGGAAAGTTCTGCCAAGGCGGGCAGATGCGATTGCAGGCAGATCGTCGTCCGATCAGGATCGATGCCGACCGCCAGATAGTCGAGGGCTACCTCCAGCACATTCCTGCGCACCTTGCCCGGGTCATGGGCATTGTCGGTCAACGCCTGACTGTCGGCAAGCAGGAGGTACTGGTCGTGATCTGACTGGAAAGAAAGCCGGTTTCGCAGTGATCCGGCAAAGTGGCCGATATGCAGGGGACCGGTCGTACGATCTCCGGTCAGGATAACGGTTTTGGTCATGTGCTGGTCCTCCAAGGTACAAGAGGGTGCCGCACAGGTGGTCAAGAAAAAGGGCCGCCCATGCGGCAGCCCGGAAATCAAGGAAACGTCCCGGCCACCTTGTCAGGAGACCAGCCACCAGCCTTGGGCGATGTGCGTTGAACGTTCCATGGAGCCTTCGGTATCCTCACCGCAGCGACCGGTCAAGTCTTTCGTAGTGACTGCTACGCCCGCAGTCCTTCGCGCACGGCCATCGAGGCATTTTCACAGCCCACCCCAAGAACCAAAGGCCCCCTTCACCGGGGACCTTGTGTCATTCAGCCGAGGACGATGTTGCAAAGCTTCTGGTCAGGAAGTCCGGCATGTGGTCGCCCATGCCGATCACCGTGCCGTCGTCGCGCCGGTTCGGCTCGCGGCGCTGATCGCGGTCCGGGCGGGCGTCGCGGGGGGCGCGCGGCTCGCGGTCGGGGCGGGGGGCGCGCTCGGGGCGCGGCTCGCGGCGGTCGGCCTGACGGGGCGCGCGGTCGTCGCGGGGCCGGTCGTCGCGCGGTTGCGGCACGGCTTCCTCAGGCGCTGCAACGGCGGGAACCGGGGCTTCGGCCACCACCGGCGGCACGTTGCGGATCGGTTCGCGCGGGGCTTCGCGGCCATGGTCGCGGACGGGCCGGTTGCGGTCGCCGCGGTCGCTGCGTTTCGCGCCACGCTCGCGCGGCGAGGGCCGGCGGGCATCGGGTTCCGCCGGGTCAGAAATGTCGATGGCAGGCGCCCCGGCGCGCGGGATCGGCATTTTCACCAGGGACTCGATGGCGGCCAGATATTTGTCATCCGACGGCGTGGCGATGGTAAAGGCCTTGCCCAGACGGCCCGCGCGCCCCGTGCGGCCGATGCGGTGCACATAGTCTTCGGGGTGCGAGGGCACGTCGAAATTGAACACATGGCTGACCGCCGGAATGTCCAGCCCGCGCGCCGCCACGTCGGATGCCACAAGCAGATGCACCGTTCCGTCGCGGAACCCGTCCAGCGTCCTTGTGCGCACCGACTGGTCCAGATCGCCATGGATGGGGGATGCGTTGAAGCCGTGCTGTTTCAGCGACTTGGCCACCACATCCACATCCATCTTGCGGTTGCAGAAGATGATGGCGTTGGTGCAGGCCCCGGCCTCGGACCGGATCAGGGCGCGTAAGGTGGCGCGCTTTTCGGCAAAGCTGCGGTCCTTGCGCGATGGGGTGAACTGGAACAGCCTTTGTTCGATGGTCAGCGATGCCGTGGCCTGACGGGCAACCTCGATCTTGGCGGGATTGGTCAGGAAGGTGTTGGTGATCCGCTCGATCTCCGGTGCCATGGTGGCGCTGAAGAACAGCGTCTGGCGGGTGAAGGGGGTCAGCTGGAAGATGCGTTCGATATCGGGGATGAAACCCATGTCCAGCATCCGGTCGGCTTCGTCCACCACCATGATCTGCACCCCGGTCAGCAGCAGCTTGCCGCGTTCGAAATGGTCCAGAAGGCGGCCGGGTGTCGCGATCAGCACATCGACGCCGCGGTCGATCAGCTTGTCCTGCTCGCCAAAGGATACGCCGCCGATCAGCAGCGCCTTGGTCAGCTTGGTGTGCCTGGCATAGGTGTCGAAATTCTCGGCCACCTGGGCGGCCAGTTCGCGCGTGGGGGCAAGCACCAGGCTGCGCGGCATCCGGGCGCGGGCGCGTCCCTGACCCAGCAGGGTGATCATCGGCAGGGTGAAGCTGGCGGTCTTGCCGGTGCCGGTCTGGGCAATGCCCAGAACATCGCGGCCCTTCAGCGCCTCGGGAATGGCCTGTTCCTGAATCGGGGTCGGTGTTTCGTATCCGGCTTCTTCAACAGCCTTCAAGACGCGCGGGTCCAGCGCGAGGTCGGAAAATCTTGTCATATTCGTCCCAAAACATGCAGTATCGGACCGCATTCGGAGTGATGGGACGCAATTGATCCGGGCGCCCCGGCGTCGGTGGCCGATTGGCCTGTGGTTGCGTTAGCGGAAAAGCAGCGTCGGGTCAAGACTGGCGGAGCCTTTGGCAGGGTGATCGGGCGAAGACGCTGATGACAGGGCTGGCACAGGCTGAAACTGTCGTGATCCGCCGGGTGCAAAAGCGGAACCCGGCTGCGCCGGATATGGCGAATGATTTTCCGGCGGTTGCCGGGACGACCTGTTTTGCCGCATTCTTTCATCAGTATGCCGGACAGGCGGCAGGCCGGTGGGGTGGATTGCCCGCCGCCGGGGACGCCGCCTTTGTGTCTGCTGGCGGTTCAGGCCGGGGCGGAGAGGTCTTGCGAAGCCGCCCGTTCCGGCAAGAAGATGAACGCCCTGATGTGGCGCTTGCGGCCCTTGACCAAGGGTATCCCATCGTCCGGGCCGTTTCATGTCACTCCAAGCCCGGAAGGCTGGCCAAGCGCACCATCGCGCCGCAGCCATACCCAAACGCGCGGTCGCGGCCCGTCAATCCATCCGCCGCCACCTGACGGCAAGCGCACCGGCCAGGATTGCCGGCCTGCGGTCCAGACCAAAGCGCAACGGACCACCCTGATCGATCCAAGGCCGTGCGCACGCCTTCAATGGCGTCCGGGCGCTTTACAGGTGGCGGGTCCCCTGGGCGGTGCCGGCATTGCCACCGGAAGCGACATCACGGCACCCAGCGCAAAGGTCATGGCCGGGTCGAGCGTGGCCCGGATCGGACGGGCGGTGACAATCCCGGATGTGCCCGGCCCGTTGCGGGTGGGGCAGTGCGCGGCGGTCACCGGCAGGGCCGCCAATGCGCCGAAGCCCGCCTTGCCGCGCAGGGCTGCACAGGATTTCCGTCACCAGCGCCGCCGGAACCGGCACGATGCCCGCGAAGCGGACCCTTCTGCGCAAGGTCGGTGCGGTTGCCAGCGTGCAGTACCGGCCCGGCCACGATACCCGCAAGGGCGATGGCAGAGCGAAGGGCCTTGATCCGGTCTGTCTGCGCGTGATCCACGGCGCAGTCTCAGGCACGCGTCGCCGTCGCCGCAGGCTTTCCGAAAAACAGCTGTCCGACGGCGATGGCACTTGCGCCGCCTGCATCATCGCGCGCAAGGAACAGGGCGTCGAGGCCGGTCTTCCGGGCCAGGAGTGCGCCCGCATCGACGCCCGCCACCATCAGCGCCGTTGCCCAGGCATCGGCCATCGCGCAGGTGGGCGCGATCACGCTGACCGATGCGGGACAGGCCAGAAGCGGCGCGCCACGCCCCGGGTCCATCGTGTGCGACAGATATCGGCCCTGCACCGTGACCCGGTGGCGATAGTCGCCCGAGGTTGCCACCGCCGCATCCTGAAGCGTCAGGATGGACCGGGGCGCGCGGCGGTCAGGGTCCGGCGCCTCGACAGCGATGGTCCATGGCTGGCCGTCGGGGCGCAGACCCAGGGCGCGCATCTCGCCGTCGATGCCGACCAGCGCATCGCACAGTCCGTGGTCCGAAAGGACTTCGGCCAGCCGGTCGACGCCATGGCCCTTGGCGATGCCATTCAGGTCCAGCATGAGGGGCGCGGTCTTGCGCACCCTGCTGCCGTCAAGGTCCAGCACCTCATGGGCCGGGCGGCGTGACGCCGCCATCGCGGCGCGGATGGCCTGCGGATCGGCCGGGGCGGGGCCAAAGCCCCAGGCGCGCACCGCATCGCCCATCCCGATGTCGAAGGCCCCGTCAGATGCGCGCCCGATGTCCAGCCCCAGTTTCAGCACCCGCGCCAGATCGGGGGGTATGTCCCGCCACGGTCCAACCGGTGCCGCGTTCAGGCGCATCAGGTCGCTGTCCGGCTTCCAGGTGGACATCTGCGCATCCACCGCCTCCACCGCCGCCTGAAGGGTGCCTTGCACAGGGGCGGCGTCGAAGCCCGGGGCGGCAAAGAACAGCGCGGTCCAGCGGGTGCCCATGGTCGGGCCGTTCAGCGCATGGCGGATCAGGTCAGTAGACATCTTCGACATACTGCCCCCCGGCCTTGAGCATCGCGGGCGTCAGACCCATGGGCGAAAGGATATCCTCAAGCGCGCGGCCCACGCCGCGGCCCATGTCGCGCCCGCCGCAGACCATGACCTTCGCGCCCTGTCGGATCGCCTCGGCCACCTGCGCCGCTTCGGCCCGCAGCGCATCCTGCACATGGTGCGACCGCGCCCCGCGCGAGACGGCGGTCGTCAGGCGGGCAAGCCGCCCCCCGGACTGCCACGCTGCCAGATCATCGCCATAAAGGAAATCGCTGTCCGGATGGCGCATCCCGAAGAACAGATGCACCGGGCGGCGGCGGCGATTGGCGCGGATGATCCCGGCCAGCGGCCCGATCCCCGTGCCTGCCCCGATCAGGATCAGGGGCGCCCGGCCCCGCCCGGCATGAAAGCCCGGATTGCGCCGCAGGAAGGCCTGCACAGGGTCGCCCGGTTCCAGCGCCAGAAGCTGACCCGAGCAAAGGCCGCCGGGATGTTTCTTGACCACGATCTCGACAAAGCCATCCCTGCTGCCGGAAGCGAGCGAATAAAAGCGCGGCACGGCCGACCCTTCGGGCAAGATGCCAAGAAGATCGCCCGCCTGAAACCGCGCAAATCCCCGGCCCGCCAGCCGCGCCCGGAGGGATGCCTTCGGCAGGGCAAAGCGCAGGATCGCGGAGGGGGCCTGCACCTCTGCGCCGAAGTCGCGGCGCGAGGTGAGTGTCAGGCTGTCGGCGGCGGGGCGGGCGGGCTGATGGTCAAGCTCGAGGTCCAGCCCAAGGGTGCCCCCCAGCGCCCGGCTCCAGCGCGCGAAATCCTGCGGCGACTGGCGGTCCACCGTATCCATAGGCAACAAGGTGGCCCAGCCCCTGGCGCGGGCGGCACCCTCTACCCCTGCCGCAAAGGCGCAGAAGGCGGGAAAGCTGCGGTCGCCAAAGCCCAGCACCGCCAGCGGGGCGGCGGGTGCCGTGGCCAGCCGCGCAAGCCGGTCGAGGAACCCTTTGGCCGAGGCAGGCGCGTCACCCTTGCCATAGGTCGCGGCCAGGATCAGGAAGCGCTCGGCTTTCGGGTGGCGCGCGGGGTCAAGGGCCGACATCGGCGCGATATGCACCGCCTGCCCGGCATCACGCAGGGCGCGCGCCAGCGTCGCGGCAAAGCCCCAGGTGCTGCCCCCTTCGGACCCAACCAGGATCACCGTCTGCGCCCGCGCGGCCGGGGCATTGTCGCGCAGCCGGGGCCAGCCCCGCCGCCCGGCGGCCCAGATCAGCCCGCCCGACACACCCATCATTGGCACGGACAGCGCGATCAGGCCAAGGATCAGCCCAAGGGCCGCCGCGCCCTGCCCGGTGTGCAGCCTGTAGATGGTTTCCGACACCCTCTGCCAGGGTGCCGGATCGGTCCAGGACAGCAATTCGCCCGTGCCCTGGTCGATCAGGCCGGTGCCCGTATCGGTGGTCAGGGTAAAGACATCCTGTGCATCACCCCCATAGGGGAAGCTGAGCTTGCGCAGATCACTGACCGGCACATCCCGCAATGCGGCCATCCGCCCGGGCGCGAAACCCGTCTGCCCGCTGACGGCCGCAGGATCGGCAGGGCGCCTCGCGCCGTCGGGCAGCAGGCCGAAGGTCGAGGCCGTCATCCACAGCGCGGTGGCCGCCGAAAGGGCAAGGCCCGCGACCGCGATGCGCGCCATCCCGACATGCAGCCGTCCGGCCAGCGGTCCGCGCAGCCGGCTGAACCAGCGCCGCCAGCCGCCCGTGCGCCGTGCGACCAGGGCAGCCCCCGACAGGGTCAGCACCAGCATCGCCGCCGCCCCCGTGGCCATCACCAGCCGCCCGGCATCGCCCAGAAACAGCGACCGGTGCAGATTGGTCAGCCAGCGTTCCACAGGGTTCGGGTCGGCCGGGCCGATATCCGCCCCGGTCGCGGGATCGATCACCGCCGACCCCGGCGTGCCGCCGTCGAACCACCAGGCGGTGATCCTGCCCGAAGGTGCGCGGCGGATCTCTTCCAGCCCGGGATGGAGGCTGGCCACGCGGGCGGCCAGATCGGCCACGCTCTGCCCCGCCACGGCCTGCGGTGCGGCCAGATGTTCGGCCATGGGAAAGACCGACAGCGCCGCACCGCTGAGCGCAAGGACGGTCACAAGGACCAGGGCCACCAGCCCCGGCCAGCGGTGAAGCGCGCGGATCATCGGCCCGTCCCCTTACCGGTAGGTGAAGCTGGCGATGTAGCGGCGGCCCTGCACGGGCGTGCCCGCGCCGGCGGCGGTCAGGGGCACCGCGATCTCGTTCGGGCTGTCGCGCATGTCTTCGGCCGCGGCGTCGATGTGCAGGGTATAGCCTGCATCGAACAGCGCGTCGGCCAGGTCCAGCGTGATTTCCAGCGTCCGCCCCGCACCGACGCTGGCCCCGGTGATGCCGTTGATCTGGGCGGGGTCGCCCCCGGTCGCGGCGTACCAGTCGCTGAGATGTTCGTAGTATTTCGACTTGCCGCCTGCCATCCACAGGCTGCCGGCATAGGCACCCGACGCATCCGTGACATAAAACGCAAGATAGGCACCATCACCGCCATAGCTGTTGAGCGTGGTGGTCAGTGTGACTGGACGGGCCATTGCCAGCCCCGGCAGGGTCAGCGCAGTGGTCAGCGCAAGTGTGGCGAGAAGAGATTTCATCAGAGGTCCTTTCGGTCAGGCGCGGCACCCCGCAGGATGGGGGCCGAAAGACGGCAGGTGGGGATCAGTTGGTTACGGCAACAGGCGGCGCGCCGGTGCCAAACAGCCCGTTCGCGGGCGGGGCCACGGTGCCTGCGGGCGCAGGGTTGCCGTTGGCGCCGGTGCAGTCATCATCGTCATCGTCATCGTCATCGTCATCGTCATCGTCGCAGTCCCCGCCGTCATCATCGCCGTACCCGCGACGGACCCGGCCGCTGTCATCACTGTCGTCATCGTCATCCCCGCTTACACGGATCAGCGGCGCGGACAGGCCGTTGGCACCGGACGGGGCGGCGCAAACGCCGCTGCACGGGTCCGCCGGGTTGCCTTGGGTCTGCATGGCAGCAAGGGCCGGCAGGCCAAGCGCCACGGTCAGGGCCGCCGAGGCGAAGAGAAGAGAGTTCCGGAATGTCATGGCTTGGTCTCCTTGGATCTGATGCCACCAAGGTTTGCCCCGGACCTGAGCGGTTCCTGACGCATGCCTTCTTTCTGCTTCAGCCTGGCGTCAGGAAGACAGCAGCCCCACCGGGACAGGGCGGGGCCGGCCGGACCACAGGGACAGGTGGTCGGGGAACAGGGTCAGGCGATATTGCCGGGCAGAGGTGCGCGCTTGCGGTCGGTGATCATGGCGCGGACGGGGGTTTCACGCCGCCGGACCGGGGCCGGACCGACACCGCCGACAGGTGCCGCGACCGCCAGAAGCATCAGGGCGGCAAGGGTTGCGTTCACCTGTTGCAACAGGCCTTCGGTTTCGCGCCCCTTCTCACAGGGATGGCCGGCGTTTCCCGCTCATGCCGGGGCCACCACGATCTGCGGCGGGGCGGGCAACCTCGCCGCAGGGGCCGGGTCCGCCATCCGCGAGCCGGGAAGGGCCGTGCCCGGTGCGTCAGCAGAAGGGCCATGATCCTCGCGGCACCTGCCGGGTTTTGGTCCGGACAGCGGCCTTCGCCCCCGCGCGGCATGGTGCCAAGACAGGCAAGCGCCGCCCCCGGCCCCGTCACGACCCGCGCAGATCGTGCCAAGCCGCTGCCCGCAACCCCCCCGGATCAGCCGGAGCGCCACAAGGCCCGCAGTGGTGCAGCCTGCAGGTTCGTCGATGGGTTGCCCTTCGTCGGCCATCAGCCATGCGGTCGCGAAAGCGGTCGCGGGACGCTGTCAGGCCGCTGAAGAAGTGCCACCCGCATGGACCGCAGGCTGGAAGACAGGAACCTCTTCCGCCTGCGCCTCTCGCGGTCTGGCCGGGGCCATCGCCCCGGCCCTGTCCCGCGCGTGCCACAGGCCCGCCGGGGGTCAAAGCCCTTGGCCCGCCCCGCCCCGCCCCTGGGGGCGCTTCGCACCCGCCGGGTCGGGCGCTGGCCTTTCGTGATGCCTGAACCTGCCGGTCTACAGGGCACCGTCCCGCGCGGGCGGGGGAAACGCACTGCGTTTCCTGTTCCCGCCCGGAGGGGCGTTCTCCGGGATGCCCTGTCTCTCTGGCAGGGGCCATCGCCCCTGCCAAAGCGCCGCGCTGGGATCAGGACCAGCCGGGGGCCACAGCCCCCGGCCAGCGCCCGACCCGCCCCCGGCGGGCGCTGGCCTTTCGTGGTGCCTGGACCGACCGATCTACAGGGCACCGTGCCGCGCGGGCGGGGGAAACGCGGGTCGCGTTTCCTTTTCCCGCCCGAATATCTGGCGAAAGCGCTGTCACCTCCCGCCCGGATATCCGGCGAAAGCACTGTCACCGCTTCACTGGCAGGGGCCATCGCCCCTGCCACAGCGCTGCGCCGGGATCAGGACCGGCCGGGGGCCACAGCCCCCGGCCAGCGCCCGACCCGCCCATGGCGGGCGCTTCGCCCCCGCCGGGTCGGGCGCTGGCCTTTTGTGGTGCCTGGACCGACCGATTTACAGGGCATCGTCGCGCGCGGGCGGGGGAAACGCGGGTCGCGTTTCCTGGTCCCGCCCGGAGGGGCGAAAGCACTGGCACCGCTTCACTGGCAGGGGCCATCGCCCCTGGCATGGCGCTGCGCTGGCATCAGGACCAGCCGGGGGCCAAAGCCCCCGGCCAGCGCCCGACCCGCCCCTGGCGGGCGCTTCGCACCCGCCGGGCCGGGCGCTGGGCTGCGCAGCACGTGCGGGAAAGGACCTCATGCGGCCGTGGTCCCTGACCGGGCGGGGAAACCCGCTGTGATCCGGGGTCGGCCCGGAAGGGCAAGCCGCCTTTGCGGCGGATCAGCAGGATGTTCTCCTGCTGCAAGCGGCGGGGATGCTTTTCAGAACCCTGTTGATGGGACACGCGCATCAGCGGGTCCCGGACGCGCGGGGCCGGGGCAGCCGTAGCATGTCCTGCAATGCGGTCAGTCTTGTTCCTGTCCTTCGCGTTCATGGCCGTGATCGTCATCCTCCAGTTCGAATTCGACGATCCGGAGCGTGCCGGGGTGCAGCTTGACCTCGATCGCGCGGCCTTGCGCGTCGCGGCCGGAAATCCCATAGCAGCCATCATCGATCCTGATGCGGCGGACCTCCCATCCTTGCCCGGCGGCGAACCGGGCAACCGCCTCGCGCGGTTGCCAATCGGCCATCGCTACGAAGCAGGCGTCGTCGGCCAGGGCTGCACCGGCGGGAAGGGCCGCCAGAAAGGCAAGAATTGTCAGGGTCTTTCTCATGGGCCACACTCCGGGTTACGGCCAGTCTGGCTGATGTGATGCGCGCCGAAGCTGACGGCAGCCTGAAGATGGCTGTTGCATGGCGTCAGCCCGCTGTCAGGACAGGGGGGCAGTACAAGGAAAACCCGGAGGCCAGGGGGCGGAAGAAGACCATGCGGATCCTGCTGATCGAAGATGACATGGTTCTGGGCGCGGCCGTGCGCGATCAGGTTGCCGCCGATGGCCATTCGGTCGACTGGATGCAGCGGCTTGATGCCGCCGGGGATGCGATGGCGGGGGCGGGCTTCGATCTTGTGCTGCTGGATCTGATGCTGCCCGATGGCCGGGGCATCCTTTTCCTGCGCCGCCTGCGGGCCAGGGGCGATGTGACCCCCGTCATCATCCTGACCGCGCTTGACCAGATCAGCGACCGGATCGAGGGGCTGAACGCCGGGGCCGACGACTATCTGGTGAAACCCTTCGACCTTGCCGAACTGTCCGCCCGGATCGGCTCCGTCGCGCGGCGCTATGCGGGCAACCCCAACCCCATCGTCACCCATGGCCCGCTGGAGATCGACCTTGCCGCCCGCAGCATCCACCGCGATGGCCGGCCTGTCACCCTGACCGCCCGCGAATGGGCATTGTTCGAGGCGTTCCTGTCGCGCCCCGGGCAGCTTCTGTCCAAGGCGCAGCTTGAGGACAAGCTTTATGCCTTCGGTGCCGAGGTTGAGAGCAACACGATCGAGGTCCATGTCAGCCGCCTGAGGAAAAAGCTGGGTGCCGGGGTGATCGTGACCGAGCGCGGCCTTGGCTACCGTCTGGGCCGCGGATGAGGATGCCGCGCAGCCTTCAGGGGCGCCTCGGGCTTTGGCTGGGCGTTGCCCTTGCGGTGCTTTGGATTGTGGCGGCCAGCGTGACGGCGCTGATCGCGCGGGGCGAAATCGAAGAGGTCTTCGATTCAGCGCTGCAGGAAACCGCGCAGCGCATCCTGCCCCTGGCCGTGGTCGATATCCTGAACCGCGAGGAAGCGGGCATCAGCCAGCGCCTGGCCGCGATCCGCGCGTATGGTGAGTTCTTTACCTACATCGTGCGCGACGATCAGGGGCGCATCCTGCTGCAATCCCATGCCGCCAGCCCGGCGGACTTTCCCGCCTGGGACGGGACCGGGTTCGGCCGGACGGCGACGCACCGGCTTTACAGCGACGAGGCCGTGCAGGGCACGATCCGGATCACCGTGGCCGAGCCGCTGGACCATCGCTCCGGTGTTGCACGGGAAATCCAGATGGTCCTTGGCCTGCCGCTGGTGGTCGTCCTGCCTGCTGCGCTGCTGGCCATCGTGCTGGCCGTGCGTGCCAGCCTGGCACCCCTGCGGCAATTCCGTGACCGGCTGGCTGCGCGGGGCGCGCGCGATCTGAGCCCGGTCGACGGTGCCGGTCTGCCGGCCGAAATTGCGCCGCTCGCCGACACGTTGAACAGCCTTCTGTCCCGGCTGGACGCGGCATTCGAGGCGGAACGCAGCTTTGCCGCCAATGCGGCGCATGAGCTGCGCACGCCGCTGGCCGGGGCCATCGCCCAGGCGCAGCGGCTTCAGGCCGAGACGCGGGACGCCGGTGCAAAGGCCCGCGCGGCCGAGATCGAGGTCACGCTGAAGCGCCTCGCGCGCCTTGCCGAACGCCTGCTGCAACTCGCCCGCGCCGAGGGTGGCAGGCTCAGGCGCGATGTCGCCGCCGACCTTCGTCCTGTGGCCAGGCTGATCGTTGACGACCTTGCGCGGATCGCCGGGCCGGGGCGCATTCTTCTGACGCTTCCGGACGGCGCTGTCATGTCGGATCTGGACGCGGACGCCTTCGCGATCCTGATGCGCAACCTGGTTGAAAACGCACTGCGCCACGGCAAGGCGGACAGCCCGATCGCGGTATCCCTTGGGGCTGACGGAACGCTGACCGTCGCCAACGACGGCCCCGTCCTGCCCGGAGACGACCTTGCCCGGCTGACCCAAAGGTTCGAGCGCGCCGGGTCCGGTGGCGCGGGCAGCGGTCTTGGACTGGCCATCGTGAGAAGCATCGCGGAGCGGACCGGAAGCAGTTTCGAAATCCGATCACCCCGCGCATCCGGCGATCCGGGCTTTGAAGCGACGTTTCGCGTGAAGGACACGAAGCCGGACGGGTAAGGCGGATGTTCCGGAAGTGGGGGTTCTGCCGCCGCGTCTTGCCGGCGGGGTGTGTTTCGGCCACCGGCACCCATTGGCGGACTGTCGGAGGGCTGCCCGGACAGGTGCCCGAACGCAATGGTGACCAAACCCCCTGGCGCGGCCTGACGGCCCGGCATCGCGCCCGTCAGACCGTCACCGACGCAGAAGTCCCGGACAGGGCCATCCACAACGCCGTCACGACCCTGAACGACGGGCGGTATCCAAATCCGCAGGCCGGCCGGCGAAGCCTTGCCCCGGCGCGTCGCGCGGTGGTGCCGGATGGCCCGGACTGGGGCCGGTGTCGCAAAACTTTCACTGGACCGGTGCGATGATTTCCTGCATTCGGGAATTATGGAACATATATCAGCAAGCCAGGCCTTTGCCACCCTGGGCCACCCCGGCCGTCTGGCGGTGTTCCGCCTGATCCTGCGCTTTGCCCCGCGCGGTGTCCGGCCAACCGAGATGGCCGCAGCGCTGGGCCTGAAGCAGAACACGCTGTCGCATCATCTGGCCGATCTGACCGGCTCGGGCCTTGTCCGGGCAGAGCGGGCAGGGCGGTCGCTGTATTATGCAGCCGATCTGGACAAGACCGAGGGCCTGATCGGTTATCTTGCCTTTGACGTGGGTCGCGGCCGTCCTGATCTGCTGTCTCCCGTGCTGTCGCCTGACAAGGAGGGCCCCGCCATGCCTGCCGCCGGTTTCAACGTGCTGTTCATCTGCTCGGGCAATTCTGCCCGCTCGATCTTCGCCGAGGCGCTGTTGCGCGACATCGGCAGGGGGCGCTTCACCGCCCATTCGGCCGGCACCCGCCCGAACACGCAGCTGAACCCCTTCGCGCTGGAGGTGCTGGCGCGCAACGGCCATGATCTGGCCGGGCTGCGGTCAAAGCATATCTCGGAATTCCGGCAGCCGCAGTCGCCCGGGATGGATTTTGTCTTTACCGTCTGCGATACCGCCGCCGCCGAGGAATGCCCGCCCTGGCCCGGCCAGCCGATCACCGGCCATTGGGGCCTTCCCGATCCGGTCAAGGCGGAAGGCAACGACGCCGAAAAGGCGCTGGTCTTTGCCCAGACCTATGCCGCCCTGCGCCGCCGCATCGCGGCCTTCGTCGAACTGCCCTTCGACACGCTGAACCGCCTGACGCTTCAGGCACGCATCGACCGCATCGGCGCGGATGCCGCCGCGCCGGACAAGGGCTGATCCCATGGCCCGCATCGCGCTCAACGGTCTTGGCCGCATTGGAAAACTGGTGCTGCGCGACCTGGTCGACAGCGGCATCGCGGGGGAGATCGTTCTTCTCAACGATCCGGCGGGGACTGCCGGACAGCATGCGCTGCTGATGGAATTCGACTCGGTCCACGGCCGCTGGCGCACCCCCGTCGCCGCAGCGGGTGACGCGGCCCTGTCGCTGAATGGCCGCACCATCCGCCTGAACCATGAGAAAACCATCGAGGCGCTGCCACTCGCCGCGCTTGGCGTCGATCTGGTCATCGATTGCACCGGCGTCTTCAAGACCGCCGCGAAGGTCGCCCCCTATTTCGCCGCCGGGGTCGCCAAGGTCGCGGTATCCGCCCCGGTCAAGGATGGCGGCGCGCTGAACCTGGTTTACGGCGTCAACCACCACCTTTACGACCCGGCCCGCCACAGCCTGATCACGGCGGCGTCCTGCACCACCAACTGCCTTGCCCCGGTGGTCAAGGTGATCCACGAATCCCTCGGCATCCGTCACGGGTCCATCACAACGATCCATGACGTGACCAACACCCAGACCATCGTCGACCGCCCGGCAAAGGACATGCGCCGCGCCCGCTCGGCCCTGTTGAACCTGATCCCGACCACCACCGGATCGGCCACGGCGATTACCCTGATCTACCCTGAACTCAAGGGCCGCCTGAACGGCCATGCGGTGCGCGTGCCGCTGCTCAATGCCTCGCTGACCGATTGCGTGTTCGAGCTGGAGCGCGCCACCACGGTGGAAGAGGTGAACGCCCTGTTCAAGGCCGCTGCCGACGGCCCGCTGCACGGCATTCTGGGCTATGAGGCGCGGGCGCTGGTGTCATCCGATTTCACCAATGATCCGCGCTCGGCGGTGATCGACGCGCAATCGACCATGGTGATCAACGGCACCCAGCTGAAGGTCTATGCCTGGTATGACAACGAATGGGGCTATGCCTGCCGGCTGGCCGATATCGCCCGCATGGTTGCGGGGGCGATGTGACGGTGCCCGATCCGCTGCGCGCCTATGGGGCCGTCACGGCGGCCTACTGGGCCTTCATGCTGACGGATGGCGCACTGCGGATGCTGGTGCTGCTGCATTTCAACAGCCTTGGCTTCACGCCGGTCCAGCTGGCCTGGCTGTTCCTGCTGTACGAGGCGGCAGGCATCGCCACCAACCTGGCCGCAGGCTGGCTTGCGGCGCGCTTTGGGCTTGCCGCCACGCTTTATGCCGGCCTTGCCCTGCAGGTCGCGGCACTGGTGGCCCTGGCCGGGCTTGATCCGGCCTGGGGTATCGCGGCCTCGGTCGCCTTCGTCATGGCGGTGCAGGGCCTGTCGGGGGTGGCCAAGGACCTGGCGAAAATGTCGTCGAAATCGGCCGTCAAGCTGCTGGCCCCGGCAACCGGGGGCGGTCTGTTCCGCTGGGTCGCGCTGCTGACCGGGTCGAAGAACGCGGTCAAGGGCCTTGGCTTCTTTCTGGGGGCGGCCCTGCTGGCGCTGGCAGGATTCGAGGCGGCGGTCTTGGCCATGGCCGCCGTGCTGGCGGTGATCCTTGCCGCCGTTGCCCTGTTTCTGCCGCCCGGCCTGCCGGGCCGGATCAAGGCGGGCGAGGCATGGGGTGGCTGGCGGTCAGGGGATGCCCGCGTCAACCGGCTGAGTCTGGCGCGGATGTTCCTGTTCGGGGCGCGCGATGTGTGGTTCGTGGTTGGCGTGCCGGTCTATTTCCAGGCGGTGCTGTCGGACGGCACCGACGAGGGGCGGCGGCAGGCCTTTTTTCTGATCGGCGGTTTTCTTGCGCTGTGGATCATCGCCTATGGCGCGGTGCAGGCCATGGCCCCGCGCCTGCTGGGCGGCAGGGCGCAGCCGGAAGGCGTGATCGTTGCCAAGGCGATCCTCTGGGCGGGGCTGCTGGTGCCGATTCCCTTCGCGCTGGCCGCTCTTGCCCTTGCCGCCGGCGGCCCCTCGGCCGCGCTGACGGTCGCGCTGGTGCTGGGTCTGCTGCTGTTCGGCTTTGTCTTTGCCGTCAACTCTTCGGTCCATTCCTATCTGATCCTGGCCTTCGGATCGGCAGAGCGGATCACGCGGGATGTCGGCTTTTACTACATGGCCAATGCGGCGGGGCGGCTGTTGGGCACGCTGCTGTCGGGCCTCAGCTTTCAGGTTGGCGGTCTGCCGCTGTGCCTGGCCACAGCGGGCGTCATGGCGGCGCTGTCCTGGCTTTCGGCCCGCAGGCTGGCCCCGGCCTGACCGGCCAGCGGCCCGCAAACACCGCCGGATTTCCGGGGCCTTTTGAAAAACCTTCACAAATCTGAATCACGCGCGTCACTCTGCCTGCGTATCGCCGTCCGGGCAAAGAGGGGGGCGCGATGCTGCTGCAAGCCGAATCCGTGACCAGACTGTTCGGCCAGAAGACCGCAGTGGACCGCGTGACCTTCACCCTGGACCGCCCGGCGTTCCTTGGAATCATCGGGCGTTCGGGTGCCGGAAAATCCACCCTGCTGCGCGTGATGAACCGCATGACGGATGCCACTTCGGGGCGCATCCTGTTTGACGGCACCGATGTTCTGGCCCTGACCGGCCCCGCCCGGCGCGCCTGGCAAAGCCAGTGCGCCATGATCTTCCAGCAGTTCAATCTGGTGCCGCGCCTGGATGTGGCGTCAAACGTGCTGCACGGCATTCTCAACCGCCGCTCCACCCTGGCCACGATGTTCAACATCTGGCCCGAGGCCGATATCATCCGGGCGCTGTCGATCCTGGATCGCCTTGGCATTGCCGAACAGGCCCCGAAACGCGCCGAAGCGCTGTCGGGCGGCCAGCAGCAGCGTGTGGCGATTGCCCGCGCCCTGATGCAGGACCCCAAGGTGATCCTGGCCGATGAACCCATCGCCAGCCTGGACCCGATGAATGCCCAGATCGTGATGGATACGCTGCGCCGCATCCATGACGAAGACGGGCGCACCGTGATTGCCAACCTGCACACGCTGGATACCGCGCGCCGCTACTGCGACCGCGTCATCGGCATGCGCGACGGGCGCATCGTGTTCGACGGCACGCCCGATCAGCTGACCACCGGGGCCGCGCGCGACATCTACGGGGCCGATGCCTCGTTTTCCGAAAGCGCCACTTCCACCTCCATCAACGCGCTGCCGCCAGACACGGCCTATGCCGAGGCGCTGGTGCGCGCCTGACCCCCCAGTTCACCCGGCCCGGCATCGGGCCCCAACCGGAGACCACCCATGAAGACGTTGCTGTCCGTCCTTGCTGCCTCGACCGTGATGTTCGGTGCCGTGCAGGCGCAGGAAATCACCGAATTCAACATCGGCATCCTTGGCGGCGAAAATGCCCAGGACCGCCTGACCAATCAGGAATGCTTCCGCGCAAAGATCGAAGAGGCGCTGGGTGTCCCGGTCAAGCTTTTCGCACCGGCTGACTATGACGGCGTCATCCAGGGTCTTCTCGGCGGCTCTATCGACTATGCCTGGCTCGGGGCGTCTGCCTATGCAAAGGTCGTTCTCACTGACCCCGCCGCAGTGGAGCTGAAACTGACCAAGCAGAACCTTGATGATTCCACCGGCTACTACTCCATAGGGTTTGCCCGCGCTGACAGTGGCATCACCTCGATGGACGATGCCAAGGGCAAGATTTTCGCCTTCGCCGATCCGAACTCTGCCTCCGGTTATCTGATCCCGGGCGCAGAACTGCGCGAAGCCTATGGCACGCTGGAAGACTACTTTGCGGAAGTGAAAATGTCGGGCGGACATGAGCAGACAATCGTCGGTGTCGCCAACGGCGATTTCGATGCGGGCGTGTCCTGGGCAGACGGGCTGGGGAACTGGGAAGATGGCTACAACTCGGGCGCATTCCGCCGCGCTGCGGATTCGGGCCTTGTTGACATGAGCGATCTGGTCGAAATCTGGCGGTCGAAACTTATCCCGGAAGGACCGCTTGTCATCCGTGCGGCCCTGCCGCAGCAGGTCAAAGACACTGTTACCCAGCTGACCGCCGACCTTTGGGAAACCGACCCGGCCTGCGCGTACAATGTTGCCGCCGGTGACGCCAAGGATTTCGTTCCGGTCGAGCAATCCGCTTACGAAGGCGTCATCGCCGCACGCAAGCTTCAGGAAGGCATGTAAGCTTCCGTCTCTGACAACCGGGCCGCTGATCCTCAGCGGCCCGGCCTGTTTTTGCGCAAGGGAATGCCCATGGTCGATATCGCTTTCGGTCCCGAACCGGGCAAACGCCCCGATCCGGCCAGCACCGGCGAGGCTTATCTCGACATGGTGCGCCGCAAGCGTATGTATGGCGGTATTCTGGTTGTCCTGTTCGTGGCCCTTCTGGCCTCCGGCTGGATGCTGGCCGATCACCGCAATGCAGGCGGGTTCTGGAACGGGCTGCCGCAAACGCTGGACTTTCCCGCCGAAGTGCTGTCCGAAGCCTGGGCGAACCGCGCCAACCTTCCGGGGCTGCTGTGGACCTACATCCCCTCGCTGATTGAGACGCTGAACATCGCCGCCGTTGCCACCCTGACCGGCGCGCTGATGGCGGCGGGTCTGTCGCTGCTGGCAACGCGCGGTCTTGCCCGCTGGCCGCGCCTGATCCCCGTCTTCCGCCGCACGATGGATGCGCTGCGCGCCATTCCCGAAATCGTCATCGCGCTGGTGCTGATCTTTGTCATCGGCGGTGGCCCGGTGCCCGCCGTCATCGCCATTGCGCTTCATACCGGCGGCGCGCTGGGCAAGCTGTTTTCCGAAGTGGCCGAGAACGCCGATCTGAAGCCGGTGGAAGGGCTGTCTTCGGTCGGGGCAACCTGGGGGCAGAAGATGTGGCTGGGGGTCATCCCGCAGGTGGCACCCAACTGGGTGTCCTATGCGCTGCTGCGCCTTGAGATCAACGTCCGCGCCTCGGCCATTCTGGGCTTTGTCGGCGAAGGCGGCATCGGCCATGACCTGAAGCTGGCAATGCAATGGGGCCAGGGGCGCTATGACGAGGTGGTGGCAATCTTTCTGCTGCTGTTTCTGGCCATCGTGGTGATTGACCGCGTGTCAGACAGCTATCGCCACCGTCTGGTCGGGGGAACCGTCTGATGACCTCTGCCGTGCTGTCCCCCGCGCTGGTGTCCGGCGTGACCCGCAGCTTTGCCCGCAAGCGCCGCATTGCCATGGCGGTTCCCGCCATGATCCTTGCCTATCTGATCTATGCCGCCGTCAGCTTTGACATTGCCGGCCTGATGCAGCGCGCCCGGTTTGACAATGCAGCCATTCTTCTGTCCGATTTCTGGTCGCACAAGACCCATGTGACACGCGACAACCGCAGCGGCGCGCTGACCGTTGCCATCGAAGGCGAAAGCAAGGGCACCTATCCGCCGGGAATGCTGCCCGATTGGGTGACGGTTTCCGGCGATGTCACCACCATCGATCTGGGGACGGGCCATGTCGTGACCTATGACGGGGCCGGGGCACGCTTTGTCGTGCCGGGCTACGGCACCATCGACATCCGCCCCGTCGGTGGCAAGCCGGTGCTGACCGCGCCGGAACCCATCCCCGACTGGATCAGCGTGGCGGAAAACAAGGTTTCGGTCAAAACCCCTGCCGGACGCTTTTCCTATTCGCGGTCCAAGGTTGAAACCTTCAAATACGAACCGGGCTGGGAGTTGTGGTTCTTTACCCTCGACAGCCCGCTTTACGGCAAATCCTTTGGCGAACTTGCGGCCCTTGCCGTGTCCGGCGACCGGGTGGACGAGGCGCGGTCGAACCTTGCCCTCATGGCGTCCGAATTCTGGACGAACAGGATGTGGCGGCATGGTGACGTGGCCTGGGCCATTTTTGAGACAATCCTCATGGCCTTTCTCGGCACCATGACGGCGGCCCTGGTGGCGCTGCCGCTGTCCTTTCTGGCCGCGCGCAATTTCATGCCGCTGGGTCCCCTGCGCTTTGCTGCGCGCAGGGTGTTCGACTTCATCCGTGGCGTGGACGGTCTGATCTGGACCATCATCCTCAGCCGTGCCTTCGGACCCGGCCCGATGACCGGGGCCATCGCCATTGCGATCACCGATGCCGGCAGTTTCGGCAAGACATTCTCTGAAGCACTTGAAAACATTGATGAAAAGCAGGTTGAAGGTATCCGGTCCACCGGGGCCAACGGTTTGCAGCGCGCCCGGTTCGGGGTAATCCCGCAGTTGACGCCGGTCCTGCTCAGCCAGGTGCTTTACTATCTGGAATCCAACACCCGCAGCGCCACCGTGATCGGGGCCATCGTCGGCGGCGGCATCGGCCTGTTGCTGACCCAGGCGATCCTCACCCAGAAGGACTGGGAAGAGGTGGCCTATTACATGGTGCTGATCGTGCTGATGGTCATGGCGATGGACAGCCTGTCAGGCTGGCTGCGCCGCCGGCTGATCAAGGGCGATGGGGCGTGATGCGCGGCCCTTCGCCCCTTTGATCTTCGCAACCCACTGCGCCTTCCCCCCGGCGCGCCCCCAAGGACATTCCGCCCCGCCATGCCGAAACTATCCGCCACCCAGCCGCTGTTTCACGCCGGGGCCACTGCCACCAACTCCACCTTCGGCCCCTGGACCGAGGTGGGCGAAGGCGCGCGCATCCAGAATTCCGAATTCCTTGCCTATGCCTATTGCGACCGCTTCGCCGATGTGGCGAACACCACGGTCGGCAAGTTCGCCAATATCGCCGCCTTTACCCGGATCGGCCCCACCGACCACCCGATGGACCATGCCAGCCTGCATCACTTCCTGTACCGGTCCTCTTACTACTTCGACGACACCCCCGATGATGCCGCCTTCTTTGCCCGGCGGGCGGCGCGCCGCACCGTGCTGGGGCCGGATACCTGGGTGGGCCATGGCGCGATCATCCGCCCCGAGGTAACGGTCGGGGCCGGGGCGGTGATTGCCGCCGGCGCGGTCGTGACCCGCGACGTTGCCCCCTACATGATCGTGGCCGGGGTACCTGCCACCCCGCTGCGCCGCCGCTTTTCACAAGCCGTTGCCGAACGGATGCTGGCGCTTGCGTGGTGGGACTGGCCCCATGAGCAGCTGCGGGACAGGCTGGAAGATTTCCGGAACCTGACGGCGGAAGACTTTCTGAACACCTGCGGCGGCTGACGCCCGCCTATTCAGCCGCCATCCGCAGCGCCTGCGGCTGGCTGACAAAGCGGCAGCCTGCCTCGCCCGCCAGATAGGTCAGCCGGCCGCGGGTGATCGTTGCCTCGATCGCGCGCGTCGCGGCGTTGACAACCACCAGATCGGCGCGCAGGCCGGGGATCAGCCTGCCACGGTCCGGCAGGCGCAGGATTTCCGCCGGTTTTTCCGAAATCAGCGCCCAGGCGCGGGGCAGGTCCAGCACAGCGCTGTCCACCAGGGTCCAGGCCGCCAGCGCCAGCGCGGGGATATGGTAATCGGACACCAGCGCGTCGCACTGCCCCGCCGCGATCAATTCCCGCGCCGCCACGTTGCCCGCCTGCGATCCGCCGCGCACCACGTTCGGTGCCCCCATGATGACCGGGCACATCATCGCATGTGCCGCCGATGCGGCCCGCTTTGTCAGGGGAAACTCGGCAATCCGGGCACCGATCATCGTGTAGTATTCGCGCGTCTCGGCGTCGGGGTCGTCATGGCTGCCGTAGCTTACGCCAAGCCGGTCAAAGGCTTCGGCCATGGCGCACAGGCTGCGCGGCACCTCGGCGGCGCATTTGAGCGCGGCATCCATCCGGGCGCGCAGCGTTTCGGGCTGGGTTCCGGCCTTGCGCGCCCAGACGGCAAAATCGGCCGGCGATTGACGGGCCATCTGCAGGCCCTCTTCGAGATGATCGTTGAAGACCACATACCCCACGCCGAACCGTTCCACCGCCGCCAGCAGGCGCGCGACACCTTCGACAAACCGGGTTTCGGCGCGCAGCTGGATGCGCAGGTCGGTCAGGGCAGCGGGCCTGTAGGCCTCGACCGCCTGCATCACCGCCTCGGCCTGGTCCGGCCCGCGCGTTCCGCCTTCCCAACTCCAGCCCTGGGCAAGGAAGGCGGTGGTCACGCCATGGGCGGCCGCTTCGCGGTCGGTTGCCGCCAGGGCGGCCGACAAGGGAAAAGGGGCGCTGTGCCGGGGATAGATCTGCCGTTCGAACCCGTCGCCGTGCAGGTCGATGATGCCGGGCAGGATGTAAAAGCCGCTCAGGTTCACTTCCGGCAGCGGTCCCCTGGTGAGCCGCCCGTCCGCCAGTGACAGGGACCGGCGCTGCAATTCGCCGTCCCTCAGGATCGTGGCGCCTGTCAGGCGCAGCGGAGGCAGGGCAAGGGACATCGCGACTCCATCAATGACGGGGGTTGCCTGTGGATAACCTGCCCTTGCAACGGCAGTATGACGTTGTCGGGGTCAGTCATCGGAATGGATCGTCAGGGTTACCCGGTCGCCAGCGAACCAGGTGGTTCCGTATTCGACGGGCACCCCTGCGCCGTCCACGTTCACGGCGACGCTCTGCAACAGGGGGGCACCTTCGGCCAGCCGCAGGTGCAGCGCCTGAACCGCATCGGCGCGCCGGGCGGTCAGCCGGGTCGAGGCGCGGGTATAGTCGGCCAGGCCGCCGCTGGCCATCGCGGCGGTGATCGACGGGGTCTGCGCCAGATCATCCAGCAGCGACGGGAACCGGGCTGCGGGCAGGACCGACCGGAACTGCGCCAGGGGCTGCCCGTCGGCCAGGGACAGACCTTCGACCACATGCACCGATGTGCCTGCGGCCAGATGAAGCGCCCCGGCTTCGGCCGGTGTCGCGGGGCAGGTTTCAAGGCGCGATATCTGCCGCGACGGGACCTGTCCCGTTGCCGCGATGTTCTGGTTGAACCGCACCCGCCTGCCGATCCGGTATTCGGTGGCCGGCGCGGTGACAAAAACCCCGGCCCCGCGCCGGGGCACCACAAGCCCCTGCGCGGCAAGCGCCGACAGGGCGTGTCGGACAGTGTGGCGGTTGACCCCGAATCGGGCGGACAGGTCCGCCTCGGTCGGCAGTTTCGATCCTGCAGGATACTGGCCGCCCGCAATGTCGGACGCCAAGGCATCGGCAATCGCCTTCCAGATCGGGCTGCGGGTCATGGCGGCTTTCCGTCATCAAAAATTCACGGGACGCTGGTGCGTGTTTACGATAGAACTTGTATAGTTGTATAGGTAATTGCACGGCAGACCCTGAGCGAGGCCACCATGACTGTTTCCGTTCCGCCGCCAGACCTGCAAGACCGCCGCACCTGGATGGGCCTGCTTGCGCGGGCGCGGCCTGAAAGGCTGGCAGAGCTTGTGCCGGACGAACCCGACCCGGGCCCGGTCATCCTGCGCCAGCCTGAAACCGGGACGGTGATGGTGCAGGGCCGGATCGGTGCCGCAGGCAGCCCGTTCAACCTTGGGGAAATGACGGTCACGCGCTGTTCGCTGCGGCTGGAAAGCGGTGCGGTGGGGCATGCCCATGTGCAGGGGCGCAGCAAGGACCATGCCCGCCGCGCGGCGCTGGTCGATGCGCTGATGCAGACCGGCCGCGCGGCACAGCTGCGCCGCGATGTGCTGGAACCGCTGCTGCGTGACGAGGCCGGCCGCCGCCTTGCGCGCGCCGGAAAGGCAGCCGCCACGAAAGTGGAATTCTTTACCCTTGTGCGCGGAGAAGACCGCTGATGGCCAACCCCCTGACGGCAGAAACGCTTGGCGGCGGGTTCGATGACGCCCCGATCCAGTCCGCGCGGGCTTTCCGGGCGGCGCTGGACGCGATGGCGCGCCCCGGCCGTATCCATGTCATCGCCGGGGCCAGGCCGCCCGCACCGCTGTCGGCCGCAGCAGGCACGCTGCTGCTGACGCTGGCCGATGGCACGACACCGGTGCATCTGGCGGGTGATGTCGATTGTGATGCCCTGCGCGGCTGGATCACCTTTCACACCGGTGCCCCGCTGGTGCCCGCCGAATCGGCGGTCTTTGCGGTGGGCCGCTGGACAGACCTGGCACCGGCGCGCCGGTTCGCCATCGGCACGCCGGAATATCCCGACCGGGCGGCGACGCTGATCGTCGAAATGCCTGTGCTGGAGGCGGAAGGACCGTTCCTGGCAGGGCCGGGCATCCGCGACCGCGCCCGGCTGACGCTGCCCGACCCGGAGGCGTTCCGGGCCAACCATGCGCTGTTCCCGCTGGGGTTTGACGCCTTTCTGACCTGTGGCAACCGCGTGGCCGGTCTGCCCCGGTCCACCCGTGTGGAGGATTTCTGATGTATGTGGCCGTCAAGGGGGGCGAGCGTGCCATCGAAAACGCCCATGCGCTGCTGGCCGAAGACCGGCGCGGCGACACCGGCGTACCGGAACTGTCGGTGGCGCAGATCCGCGAACAGTTGCGGCTGGCCGTGAACCGGGTCATGGCCGAAGGATCGCTGTTTGACCCCGATCTGGCCGCGCTGGCCATCAAGCAGGCGCGCGGCGACCTGATCGAGGCGGTGTTCCTGATCCGCGCCTATCGCACCACGCTGCCCCGCTTCGGGTCGTCGCGCCCGGTGGACACCGGTGCCATGGCGTGCAGCCGCCGGATCAGCGCCACCTTCAAGGATGCGCCGGGCGGGCAGGTTCTGGGGCCGACCTTTGATTACACGCACCGCCTGCTGGATTTCCGGCTGGCCGCCGAAGGGCAGGGTCTGCCCAAGCCCGCCACGGCAGACCCCGTGGCGGGGCCGGTGCCGCACATCACGTCCTTTCTGAACCGCGAAGGGCTGATCGAAACCGACCGTCCCGGCGATGACCTGCCGCCCGATCTGACACGCGAACCGATGGAACTGCCCGCCGCGCGCGCGCTGCGCCTGCAGGCGATCACGCGGGGCGACGAAGGCTTCATCCTGTCGCTGGCCTATTCGACGCAGCGCGGCTACGGGCGCACTCATGCCTTTGTGGGCGAATTGCGCATCGGCACGGTGGCGGTGGAGATGGACATTCCCGAACTGGGCTTTGCGGTCGAAATCGGCGAGGTGGAGCTGACCGAATGCGAAACGGTCAACCAGTTCACCGGGTCAAAGACCGAGCCGCCGCAGTTCACCCGGGGCTATGGCCTGGTCTTTGGCCAGACCGAGCGCAAGGCGATCGCGATGAGCCTGGTGGACCGGGCGCTGCGCTGGAAGGAGCTGGGCGAGGATGACACAGGCGCGCCCGCGCAGGACGAGGAATTCGTGCTGATGCATGCCGACAACGTGCAGGCGACCGGATTTCTGGAACATATCAAGCTGCCGCACTACGTTGATTTCCAGGCGGAAATGGAACTTGTCCGCAAGCTGCGGGCCGAGGGTGCGGCGCGGAGCCGGGAGGCGGCAGAATGACCGGACAGGCCTACAACTTTGCCTATCTGGACGAGCAGACCAAGCGGATGATCCGCCGCGCGATCCTGAAAGGGGTGGCAGTGCCCGGCTGTCAGGTGCCGTTTGCCAGCCGCGAAATGCCGATGCCTTACGGGTGGGGCACGGGCGGGGTGCAGGTGACGGCAGCCTGCCTGACGCCCGAAGACCGTCTGAAGGTGATCGATCAGGGTGCCGATGACACCACCAACGCCGTATCGATCCGCAGCTTCTTCCGCCGCACGGCGGGCGTTGCCGTGACCGGGGCCACGGCAGACGCAACCCTGATCCAGACCCGGCACCGCATTCCGGAACATCCGCTGACCGAGGATCAGATCCTGGTCTACCAGGTGCCGATCCCCGAGCCCTTGCGCTTTCTGGAACCGCGGGAACCCGAGACGCGCAAGATGCACAGCCTGGAGGAATACGGGCTGATGCATGTCAAGCTTTATGAGGATATCGCGCGGCATGGCGCGATTGCGACAAGCTATGACTACCCCGTCAAGGTCGAAGGCCGCTATGTGATGGACCCCTCGCCGATCCCGAAGTTCGACAACCCGAAACTGTCGGGCTGCCCCGCGCTGCAACTGTTCGGGGCCGGGCGGGAACAGCGCATCTATGCGCTGCCGCCCTATACAAGCGTGGTCAGCCTTGATTTCGACGATCATCCTTTCGACCCCGGAAAGGCCGATCATGACTGCGATCTGTGCGGGGCCGGGGACAGCTATCTGGACGAGGTCATCATCGACGATGCCGGCGGCCGGATGTTCGTGTGTTCCGACACCGACTTTTGCCAGGGCCGGCGTGCCGCAGGCCATGTCGGGCGTCTGGGCGCCCCGGCGGGGGCGGCGGCATGACGCAAAGGCACGAAACGATCATGGCCGCGCGGGCGCCGCTGTTGCAGGTGCGCGGTCTGACCAGGCGCTACGGCGCGCGGATTGGCTGCGCGGATGTCAGTTTTGACCTGTGGCCGGGCGAGGTGCTGGGCATTGTGGGCGAAAGCGGTTCGGGCAAATCCACCCTTCTGTCCTGTCTGGCAGGGCATCTGGCCCCGGATGAGGGGCAGGTGATCTTTGACACCGCCAGCGGCCCGAAAGACACCCTGCGGATGGACGAGCCGGAGCGCCGCCGCCTGTCGCGCACCGACTGGGCCTATGTCCATCAGAACCCGCGCGACGGCCTGCGCATGGGGGTGACCGCCGGGGGCAATGTCGGCGAACGGCTGATGGCCGTGGGCGCGCGGCACTATGGCGCGATCCGCGAAGCGGCGACCGATTGGCTGGGCCGCGTCGAGATTGATGCCTCGCGCATCGACGACCGGCCTTCGGCCTTTTCGGGGGGCATGCAGCAGCGCCTGCAGATTGCGCGCAACCTGGTGACCGGGCCGCGCCTGGTGTTCATGGACGAACCCACGGGGGGGCTGGATGTCAGCGTGCAGGCGCGGCTTCTGGACCTGCTGCGCGGTCTGGTGCGCGACATGGGCCTGTCGGCGATCATCGTCACGCATGATCTGGCCGTGGTGCGGCTGCTGGCGGACCGGCTGATGGTGATGAAATCGGGCCGCGTGGTGGAACAGGGCCTGACGGATCAGGTGCTGGACGATCCGCAGCATGCCTATACACAGCTTCTTGTCTCTTCCGTCCTGCAGGTGTGACCATGATCCGGATCGAAGGTCTGTCAAAAAGCTTTACCCTGCACAATCAGGGCGGGGCGGTGATCCCGGTGATGGCGGGGGCCAGCCTGACGGTGCATCCGGGCGAATGCGTGGCCCTTGTGGGGGCGTCGGGGGCGGGAAAATCGACCCTGATGCGGATGATCTGGGGCAATTACCTGGCCGGATCGGGGTCGATCCGCGTCGGCGGGCTGGATGTGGTCACCGCCGCGCCGCGCGAAATCCTGCGGCTGCGGCGCGAGACGCTGGGCTATGTCAGCCAGTTCCTGCGGGTGGTGCCGCGCGTGCCGACGGTGGATGTGGTGGCAGAACCCCTGCTGAACCTGGGCGTTCCGACCGAGGCCGCGCGGGTGCGGGCCGCGCATCTGCTGGACCGGCTCAACATCCCGCAGCGGCTGTGGCATCTGTCGCCCACCACGTTTTCGGGCGGCGAGCAGCAGCGGGTGAATATCGCGCGGGGCTTCGCCCACCCCCGTCCGGCGCTGTTGCTGGATGAACCGACGGCCAGCCTGGATCTGGTGAACCGCGAGGTGGTGCTGGCACTGGTCGAGGAGGCGAAGGCGGCAGGGGCGGCGATCATCGGCATTTTCCACGATGCGGCGGCGCGGGAAAGACTGTGCGACCGGTCGGTGGATGTCAGCGCCTTCACACCCGGAGCGGCGGCATGACGGGGCGGCTGATCTGCGTGGTCGGGCCGTCAGGCGCAGGCAAGGACACGCTGATTGACGCGGCGCGCAGGCAGCGGCCAGATCTGGTGATCGTGCGGCGCGTGATCACCCGGCCCTCGGCGCTGGGGGGCGAGGATTTCGACGGGGTCACCCAGGCCGAATTCGACCGGCGCAAGGCGGCAGGTGCCTTTGCCCTGGACTGGCGTGCGCATGGGCTGAGCTATGGCCTGCCTGCGGCAACGCTGGCGCTGCGCAACGGGGGGCGCGATCTGCTGGTCAACGCGTCGCGCGCCGCGCTGGAACCGGCGCGCGGTGTGTTTCCCGATCTTCAGGTCATCCGCATCACGGCCCCGTCCGCAGTTCTGATGGAGCGTCTTCTGGCCCGCGGGCGCGAGACGCGCGCCGAAATCGAAGCGCGCATCCTGCGCCAAAGCTTCGAGGTGCCGCCCGGACTTCAGGTGACGGACGTGCGCAACGATGGTCCGCTGGACAAGGCGATTGCGGCATTTCTGGCGGCGCTGGACGGCGCGGCACCCGGACCCGGCCCCTGAACGGAAGGGGTCCGGTCTGCCGGCGCATCGGGTCCTGGCGGCCGACCACATCCGGTGCCGGGGGGCGGCGGGTCGCACTGCCCCGGCGGGCGCGGCACGCACAAGCGGGGCAAGGGGGGGGGCAGGAAGACGCGGCGCGCGGGGGCGGTGAGGCCGCAGAGTTGCGCCCCGGTCCCGGCCACGGCAGCGGCCCCAAGGGCGGGGAAGCGCGGCGCACCGGGGGGCGCGGCAGTCACCGGTCAGCGAGGCAGGATCACGGCTGACCCGGTGGCGGCGGGTCCGGGTGCGGCCATGGCCGGCACCGGTGGCCCCGACAGGGGCGGCTTGCACCGTTCGGGGGCGTCGAAGACGAGGGTCCCCCCGCAGGATCGCGCCGGATGGCCTTGCGCGTGAAGGGATTGCCGGCCCCGGACGCAAGCATCGCCCCGGCGATCTTCGTTTGCCTTCCCCTGGCACCGATGCTGATGCGCGCCGGTCAGGCGCAGTCGTTCCCACAGAAGCGGTATCGCATCTGTCCCCCAAGCCGCGAATTCCTCGCGAATTCTTCCCGCCTTGCCTTGCGTCCCGGCGGGCGCGGCGCATATGTTTCGCCGCACAGCAGAAGGGCGCAGCATGGACATCCAAAGCGTTGGCATCGTCGGGGCCGGGCAGATGGGCAGCGGCATCGCGCATGTGTTTGCGCTGGCGGGATTTGATGTGCTGATGGCAGACATCAGCGAGGACAGCCTGGCAAAGGCGCTGTCGCAGATCGACCGCAACATCGAACGCCAGGTCTTGCGCGGCAAGGTTGCGCCCGAGGCGAAGGCCGCCGCCCTGGCGCGCATCCGCACCACCCTGCGTCTGGCAGACGTTGGCCCCTGCGACCTGATCATCGAAGCGGCAACCGAACGCGAGACGGTCAAGCAGGCCATCTTCGAAGACCTGCTGCCGCACCTGAAACCGCATACGATCCTGACGTCGAACACCTCGTCGATCTCGATCACGCGGCTGGCCAGCCGGACCGACCGGCCGGAAAAGTTCATGGGCTTTCACTTCATGAACCCGGTGCCGGTGATGCAGCTTGTCGAACTGATCCGGGGCATCGCCACCGATGCACCCACCTATCAGACCCTGCTGGGCGTGGTGGAAAAGCTGGGCAAAACCGCCGCCAGCGCCGAAGATTTTCCGGCCTTCATCGTCAACCGCATCCTGATGCCGATGATCAACGAGGCGGTCTATACCCTGTACGAAGGCGTGGGTTCGGTCAAATCCATCGACGAATCGCTGAAGCTGGGGGCAAACCATCCGATGGGGCCGCTGGAACTGGCCGATTTCATCGGGCTGGACACCTGCCTTGCCATCATGAACGTCCTGCATGACGGGCTGGCAGATACAAAGTACCGCCCCTGCCCCCTGCTGACGAAATATGTCGAAGCGGGCTGGCTGGGCCGCAAGACCGAACGCGGCTTTTACGACTATCGAGGCCCGGTGCCGGTGCCGACGCGGTAGGGCGTCACCTGTCCTTCAGCGCCAGGGTCAGCTCGCGCAGCCAGGCCAGATAGCCGCGCGGGTTTCCGGACCATTTGGCGATTTCATCGGGTGGCACGGGCTGGCCGATCACCGGGCGCTGCGGCTTGTTCAGCGCGTGGACAACCTCGTGCAGCAGCAGGCCCTGCCGGATCGTCGGGGAAATCTTGTCGGCGATGTGATACAGCCGCGAATTCTGACCCGGAAAGAAGATGGGCAGCACCGTGGCCTTGCTTTTCTGCACCATCTTGGCGGTGAACAGGTTCCATTCCGCCTCGATCGCCGGCCCCCACCAGCCTGTGGATGTCGCCACCTTGCCCGCCGGGAACAGGATCAGCACGCCCCCCTCGGCCAGGTGATCCATCGAGATCTTGCGCATTTCCAGCCCTTTTTCCAGGCTGTCTTCTTCGTGCGGGAAGGGGACGGGCACCATGTGATAGGCGATCTCGGGGATGCCGGTCAGCAGGGACCGGGTCAGGATCTTGAAGTCGGGGCGCACCTGCATGACCAGCCGGGCCATGACCAGACCGTCGACAAGCCCGTGCGGGTGGTTGGCCACCACCACGACCGCGCCGGTCTTCGGGATCAGCGCCACCTGCTCGGGCGGGGTCGTCACCTCGATGTTCATCACATCCAGGGCGCGCTGCCAGAATTCCAGCCCGCGGGCCGGTCCCATCCGCTCGAACTTCCGGATCAGCCGCAGAAGGGTCAGCTTGCCGGTGGACCATTCAATGACACGGATCAGCGCTGCCTTGCGCGGGTCAGTGAACGTGCCGGCATAAGACAGGCGTCGTTTGTCATAGGGCCGATAGTCGGGATCGCCGACCAGACCCGACTGGTCTGCACTTTCAGTCAAAGGTCTTCGTCCTCCACCACGGCAGTTGGTGCCGGGCCAGATATCGGTTCAGAACGATTCCCCGAAACGGCTTGCGACCAGGTTTTCAAGGGCGTCGGCAAGCTGTTCAGCCTCGGTTCCGCTGGTTCGAACCTCAATAGAGGTTCCGCACGAGGCTGCCAACATCAAAAGGCCCATGATCGAGTCGCCCGATACGGTCATTCCGTCTTTGGTGACCTGTGCCGTGGCATCATGCTTTTCCACCACCTCGACAAAGCGCGCCGATGCGCGGGCATGCAGCCCCTTTTCGTTGACGATCTGAAAATGCCGTGCAATCACGGTTGCCCCGTCATCCAGGATCGCGTCCGCCCGCATCGAAACTGTCGATGTATTTGCGACCGGCTTCAAGGGCGGTTTCAACTGCCGCAGGCACGCTCAGGCCGCGCGATTTGGCCAGCTTGATCAGAAGCGGCAGGTTTGCGCCATAGATGATGCGCCGGTCCGTTGCCACGCAGGCCCGCAGCGACAGGTTCGACGGCGAGCCGCCGAACATGTCCGTGACCACGACCACACCATCACCGGTGTCAACATCATCGGCCGCCGCACAGATTTCAATCTGCTTGGCAGACCGGTCATGGTCATCTTCGATCGAGATCGCGCGCATGCCTTCCTGTTTGCCGACAACATGTTCGACGGCGGCAAGGTATTCCCGCGCCAGTCCGCCATGTGCGACGATCACGATCCCGATCACGCGCCGTTCACCCTGTCTCCAGACCGGGCGCACCCTGCGCCCTGCGTTCCAGCTCGCGGTGGCGCAGCGCCACCGCCCAGCCGACCTGAGACAGCACAATGCCCAGTTTTTCTGCAACTGCAACAGACCGATGCTGACCCCCGGTACAGCCAAAGCCGATGGTCAGATACGCCTTTCCTTCTGCCACATGGGCCGGAAGGAGAAACAGGATCAGGTCCGTCAACTTCTGAAAGAAGGCTTCAAACCGCGGGTCTTCGGCAATATGCGCGGCAACGGCAGAATCCCTTCCGTCGCGGTCCCGCAGGGCGGGCGACCAGTAGGGGTTTTTCAGGAAGCGGACATCAAGAACGGTATCGACCCCGCGCGGCACCCCGCGCCTGTAGGAAAAGGACTGAAGCGACACCGCCAGCCGCGCCGGCGTGACACGGGCGAACCATCTGGCGATTTCGGCCTTCAGATCATGGGGGCTCATGTCCGTCGTGTCGATCAGATGGTCGGCCCGCGTCCTGACCGGCCGCAGCAGATCCGCCTCGCGCTCGATGCCTTCGGATGCGGTTTCGGCCGGCGCAAGCGGGTGGCGCCGCCGCGTCTGGCTGTAGCGCCGGCTCAGCTCTTCGGGGGCGCAGTCAAGATAAAGCACCTCGGGCAGGATCCGGGGATCGCGCGTCAGGCTGTCGATCAGGTCGATCAGGGCCGTCGCATTGAAATCCCGGTTCCGCGCATCCAGCCCCAGTGCGATGGGCCGGGCGTGCGGCGGCCCGTCGATCAGGCGCGGCACCAGGGACAGGGGCAGGTTGTCGATCACCTCATACCCAAGGTCTTCGAGCGCGTGGATTGCCGTGCTGCGCCCGGCACCGGAGGGGCCGGTGACAAGCAGCAGACTTTGCCCTGCGGTCTTTTCCGCCGTCCCGGTCTTGCGATCCATCCCGAGGCCCATCACGCGTGCCGCCCCCCGCGCAGATACAGCAGAAGTGCGACGGGAAGATGGGCACTCAACGGCCCTTTCACAAGCGCGATCCGCCTTTCCAGCAGCACGATCCCGTGCTGGTCGGGCAGACGGGGTGATGCGGGCTGCCCCAGATCGACGGCCAGGTGAAGGGGAACGGAAGCAACCGTTCCGGCCCGCAGAAGGCCCACGCCCCGCGCCTCGATCAATCCGGCCAGCGCGGGCGGCGCGGCGGCGACAAGGGCGTCGCCCGCGCATGTCAGGTCAACCTGATCGTCTGCCACCAGAACGGCCCCAAGGCCGATCATCTGCAACGCAAGCGACGACTTGCCGCACCCGGAGGGGCCGAGAATCAAAAGCCCCCGGCCGTCAAGCGCAACACAGGAGGCATGCAGCCGAACGGAAGGCGGCGCTTTCACACCGGCAGGCCGACCACAAACCGGGCACCGGCAGGGCCAGAGGTGCCGTCGCTCTGGGGTGGCGGGATGTTCTCCGCCCAGATCACGCCGCCATGCGCCTCGACAATCTGTTTTGAGATCGCAAGTCCCAGGCCGGAGTGATTGCCGAACTGTCCCGCAGGGCGTTCCGAGTAGAAGCGGTTGAAAATCTTGCCCAGCGCCTGTTCGGCAATGCCCGGACCCGTGTCTTCGACAACAACCAGCACGCGGTTTTCACGCCGGTGCGCCCAGACGCGCACGGCATCGCCTGCCTCGCAGAAGGAGATGGCATTGGTGATCAGGTTCACAAAGACCTGTGCAAGCCGCTCTTCCAGCCCCCGCGTCATGATCGGCTCCGGCGGCAGGTCGGTGATAAAGTCCACACCCTTTTCGGCAGCCCGCGCGCCCAGATGCGCGCTGAGGCCGGCCAGCGTCTTGCAAAGGTCGAAAGACGTTTCCTCTTCCTTCACCAGTTCGGAATCAAGGCGGGACGCATTGGAAATGTCACTGACCAGCCTGTCGAGGCGTTCCACATCATGTTCAATCACATCCAGCAGCTTCTGGCGCTGATCCTCTTCCCTGGCAAAGCGCATGGTGCCCACGGCGGACCGCAGGCTGGCCAGGGGATTCTTGATCTCATGGGCCACATCGGCGGCGAACTGTTCATTGGCATCGATCCGGTCGTACAGGGCTGCAACCATGCCGCGCATGGCCACCGAAAGGCGGCCGATCTCATCGGGGCGGGCCGCCAGATCGGGAATTCTGATACGCCCCGGCGCCATCTTGCGGGCATCGCGGTTGCGTCCAAGTTCGGCAGCGGCGGCAAGGGCGGACAGCGGGGTCGCTATGGTCGAGGCCAGCACCAGCGACAGACCGACGGACACCAGCAAGGCGATGATGAACATCTGAAGCACCTGCTCGCGCTCGGCGCGCACAAGCCTGTCAATCTCTCCCGTCGCGCTGGTCAGGGCGACGACACCCGTAACGGTGTCGCCGTTGCGGATCGGGGTCGCAACCGAAAACATCGCCGCCCCGGTTGTGGGATCGCGGCCTGTATTGACGCCGGTCTTGCCAGTCAGCGCTTCGGGGAAAATCGCGCGTGCCAGACCTTCCGCATCCACGTTCGGCGGCCTCTGTCGGCCCAGCGTCAGCAGCGCGGCGGCACCATCCCACGCCTTGTTCAGAAAATCGGTCATCAGCGTTGACCGCGTGTCCAGGGCAGGGTCCGGGATCGGGGCGGCGGTGCCCATGCCTTTGGCAAGCAGCCTGCCCGAGACATCAAAGACGAACACTTCGATGCCGGGGGCAAGATCAAGACGCGCCAAAGTGGTTTCAACGTCCGGGCCGGGGGTTGCGGAAGCTGTGCCGGCCCCCGCCCCGGGCAAGGTCGCCTCGAACACCCTGGCCATCAGCCGGGCTTCGGTGATCAGCCCCGCTTCGCGCTGCATCACGAGGCTGTTGCGAAACGGATTCAGGAACAGAACGCCCGACACAAGGATGACAAGCGCCAGCAGATTGAAGATGATGATCTTGCGTGCCAGCGGCGACCGGTTGAGCGACACGAAGCTGCGACGCCCCCGATCCTTGCGCACAGCCTTGCCGGCCTGCTTTCGCGGGGAAATCCTGTCCTTGCCCGAAAGGACGCGACCGTCCTTGGCAGGCGCAGTTCTGGCTGAACCGAAGCGTGGCAGTGCCATCATTCCCCGTTATAGCGGTAGCCGATTCCGTATAAGGTTTCGATGGCAGAGAACTCGTTGTCAATGCTGCGCATTTTCTTGCGCAGACGCTTGATGTGGCTGTCGATGGTTCGGTCATCGACATAGACCTGATCGTCATAGGCCACATCCATCAGCTGATCGCGGCTTTTCACCAGGCCCGGCCGTTGGGCAAGGGCCTGCAAAAGCAGGAATTCTGTCACCGTCAGCGCAACATCCTTCCCTTTCCAGCTGACGGAATGGCGCAGGGGGTCCATGCGCAGCGCGCCGCGGTCCATGATCCTGGTTTCTTCGGAAGCGGCGGTTTCGCCGGTTGCGATGGCCTGTTGCCGCCGCAGCAGCGCGCGGATGCGCTCGATCAGAAGCCGCAGCGAGAACGGCTTTTTCACATAATCATCCGCGCCCATGCGCAGACCGAGAATCTCGTCGATCTCGTCATCCTTCGAGGTCAGGAAGATGACCGGGATAGCGGTTTTCTGCCGCAGCCGCTGAAGCAGGTCCATGCCGTCCATGCGCGGCATCTTGATGTCGAGCACGGCCATGTCCGGCATGCGGCGGTTGAACGCCTCCAGCGCCGATTGGCCGTCGTTATAGGTTTCGACCACGAAGCCTTCCGCCTCCAGCGTCAGCGACACGGACGTCAGGATATTCCTGTCGTCGTCCACAAGGGCGATTCTGGACATCCGCATTGGTCCTGACTTGTCGAACTCCGCCGTTTTTTTAGGCTTCATAGTCCGCAGTCCTGACAAGGGACGCAACCGATAAGTGCGAATCGCCCCGCCAGGGGGCCGGTTTTGTCTTCGGATATGGCGAAAGTTTGACTTAATTGCCGCAGGTGCGTCCCGTTGCTGCCATTATCGGACGATGGTTGCGCCAACCTGACGTAAGCAAGCCGATACAGGGTGTCGGGCGCGTGGCAGGATGCAGTTGCGCGCCCCGTCGGGGTGCGTGTCGCACAGCCCTGCCGGCCCTGGGCGTGTCGGCACCCGCCCCGAAGACCCGCCCCGCAACGCGGCGGGGGAGCATGCAGAATGACCATCGGACGTGTGAACCCGGCCTTCCGGCTGGACGAACAAGGCATCACCGGGCTTGGCCCGGTTCACTGCAACCTGACCGAACCTGCCCTGATCGAAGCCGCGCTCCAGCGCCGCGAGGGCAGGCTTGGAAAGGGTGGCGCGTTTCTTGTATCGACCGGCAGTCACACCGGCCGGTCCCCCAGGGACAAGCATGTTGTCCGCACGGCATCTGTCGAAGACAGCATCTGGTGGGACAACAACGCAAGCCAGACCCCCGACGCGTTCGAGCGGCTCTATGCCGACATGCTGGCCCATCTGCGGGGGCGCGACTGCTTTGTGCAGGACCTGTTTGCCGGGGCCGATCCCGCGCACCGTCTGGACCTGCGCGTGGTGACGGAACTGGCCTGGCATGGCCTGTTCATCCGTCATCTGCTGCGCCGGCCCGACCGGTCTGAACTGACGACATTCACGCCGCAGTGGACGATCATCAATTGCCCGTCCTTCACCGCAGACTCCGCGCGTCACGGCTGCCGCAGCGGAACGATCATCACCTTTCATTCCGACCGCAAACTGATCCTGATCGCCGGAACCGCCTATGCGGGCGAGACCAGGAAGGCGGTCTTCAGCCTTCTCAACTATCTGATGCCCGAGACGGGCATCATGCCGATGCATTGCGCGGCCAGCCATGCCCCCGGCAATCCGGTGGACACCGCCGTGTTCTTCGGCCTGTCCGGCACCGGCAAAACCACATTGTCCGCCGATCCGTCGCGCACCCTGATCGGGGATGACGAACATGGCTGGTCCGACCGGGGCATCTTCAATTTCGAAGGCGGCTGCCATGCCAAGACCATCAACCTGAGCGCCAGGGCAGAGCCCGAGATTTTCGCCACCACGCAGCGCTTCGGCACGGTGGTGGAAAACATGGTCTTCGATCCCGAAACGCTGGAGCTTGATTTCGCGGATGCCAGCCTGACGGCCAACACGCGCTGCGCCTATCCGCTGGACTGCATCCCGAACGCCTCTGCCAGCGGGCTGGGCGGGCATCCCGGGAACATCATCATGCTGACCTGTGATGCCTTCGGCGTGCTGCCGCCCATCGCCCGCCTGACCCCGGCCCAGGCGATGTATCACTTCCTGTCGGGGTTCACATCCAGGGTGGCGGGCACCGAACAGGGCGTGACCGACCCGCAGCCCACCTTTTCGGCCTGTTTCGGCGCGCCCTTCCTGCTGCGCCGGCCCGAGGTTTACGGCAAGCTGTTGCAGGCGAAAATCGCCAGACACGGCGCAGCCTGTTGGCTGGTCAACACCGGCTGGACCGGCGGTGCCTTTGGCGCCGGGCGCCGGATGCCGATTCGCGCCACGCGGGCGCTGCTGACGGCGGCGCTGGACGGATCGCTGTCGGGTGCCGGATACCGGCGTGATCCGAACTTCGGCTTCGACGTGCCGGTCGACGTTCCCGGTGTGGACCGTGGCCTGCTTGACCCGCGTGGCACATGGGCCAGCGCCACAGCCTATGATGCACAGGCGCAAAAGCTGGTGGCGATGTTCGCCGGCAACTTCGGGCAATATCTGCCCCATGTCGACGCCTGCGTGCGCGACGCTCCCATCGGCTGACCTGCTGTGGCGCATGATCCGCCGGGCGGCAGGGACGGTGACCGGCAGGCCCGGCCCCCGCCGCGCCGGACCCCGTCTGACCGGATGCAGGATGCGCGCCGGAAGTCCGCCATGCCGCACGGCCTGCGGAAGAAACCGCCGGCGGTCGCCCATCGTCCGCAGCACGCCCGGCACTGCCCGCCGGAAGACCCGGTTCAGACCGGCGGCCAAAGCCGGGATGACAGACCCGTGTGCGACATTTTAATTCATTCAGATCGCAGCAGACGCATTTATGTTGCGCTGCGCCTGCGAACGCTCTATTCCGGCCCGACGCCCCGAGCAGGAGTTGCGGCATGCCACACGACGGACAGACCCTTTCGCATGGCCCCGTGCTGGCCGATCTTCTGGCGCTGACAGAAGCTGCACTGCCCGAGGTCGAGCATCTGTTCCAGACCGCGCGCGAGGCTTTGCGCGCCAGGGTCACCTTGGGCGGCAAGGTCAGCGCTGCCGCGATGGAGGACAACCAGTTCGCCGCGCAT
>Ga0315902_10000644_pt1 | contig 58749 bp, 61 predicted proteins | sample LakEriMetagenome_9_FD_203523 | JGI IMG/M metagenome (GOLD analysis project Ga0315902, IMG submission 203523) | Freshwater fungal communities from buoy surface, Lake Erie, Ohio, United States - Buoy 12 MA117 | ecosystem: Environmental > Aquatic > Freshwater > Lake > Lake biofilm | place: USA... | reverse complement strand
TGAGCGGCAAAGTTAAAATAAATAATTAAAACTCCTTATTATTATTGCTTTAATGCATCTTGAATCGATACTTTCTTTCCATTTTTAAAAGCGATTAAAAAAGCGGATGAATAGCCTTTGGCTTTGGCTTCCGATAATAATCGTTTTGCTTCGTTATAATTGGTTGTTTCTCCATACATATATTTGTATAAATTGCCTTCAGAAGCAATAGAGATATTACTTAAACCATTGAAATTACTAGGAACAAGCTCTAGTTTTTTTCCACTTGCTGAAAGCTGTACTTTGAAAGAAGCAATTCCGGAAGGTACAACTTCTGGTTTAACTACGACCTGTTCGCCTTTAGCTTTAGTGTTCTCTGGTTTTGTTTCAGGCTTTTTAATTTCTGGCGTTTTTACGATTGGTTTTTTAACAACCGTATCTATTGCTTTTTGCGGTTCTATTTGTTGTGATGGCTTAATGGCATTATCATTATCGCTAGCACCAAAGTATTCTTTTTTGTAACTGATAATTGCATTGGCAATAGACTCTGCAATCTCTTGCTGTCCATCTTCTGAATCTAATTTTGAACCTTCCGCTTGATTTGAAATAAAACCCATTTCTATTAAGACTCTTGGCATGTATGCTTTGTGCAAAACCATGTAGGGTGCTTGCTTAACACCTCGACTCTTTTTCCCAATTTCTATAAATTTTCCTTGTACTTTTCCCGCTAAGGCAATGCTTTGATCAAGATATAACTCCTGAGCCATAATCATTCCGGCAAAAGACTCCGGTGATTTTGGATCAAAACCTTCATATTTTTGTTTATAATCTTTTTCTAATGTCACAACCGAGTTCTCTCGTTTTGCCGCTTCAAGATTGGAAGCGTTTTTAGACATACCCATTACATAAGTCTCACAACCATCAGCGGCGTTATTTGCATTGGCATTACAATGTATTGAGACGAATATATCAGCATCAGCTCTATTAGCAATATTAGCACGTTCAACTAAATCAATGAACTGATCTCCTTTTCGGGTATAGATAACGTCAATACTTGAATTTTTTTCTAATAACTTGCCAACTTTAAGCACCACTGCCAAAGCTATATTTTTTTCTATATGGCCATGATACACTGCGCCATAATCATGATCGCCATGACCGGCATCAAGTGTTACTTTAAATTTTGATTGACCAAATGAGAGTGTAATAAAAAAGAGGAACGATAATATTAATAGAACTTTGTTGTATTTATAAGTATTCATAAGAATGTAAAAGTTAATTTTAATTAAAACCGAAAGGTTATAAAACATATATTTCCTTATTTTTGGACGAAAATATTGTTTAAGTTTGCCTCGTCAAAAATCAAGCCATATTTCTACAAAAATAGCATTAAACCTTTGCAAAGAAACTTATTTTATATCGTTTTTTTAACAATTTTCCTAACACTGGGAAACCTAAAAACATATTCTCAAGAGGGCAAACCAAATAAGAAATCTTTTGCCGCTAAGAATCAACCCACTAAGACTGAAAAGACCACAGATTCTGATGATAAAGAGTTTGAAGAAATAAAAATCGAACCTGAATCTATTGTTAAAAAACCACTGCTGGAAAGTAAAATTAAAAGAAAAGCGGTCGACTACGAAAAATTTGATCAAAAGAAAAAACTAATTACACTTTATAACAAAGCAGAAGTTTATTATCAGGATATTGAACTCAAATCGGGAATTATTGTTATTGATTATAATAAGAGTGAAGTTTATGCTGGAAGAATAAAAGATTCAACTGGTAATTATATTCAAAGACCTGTTTTTAAACAAGGAAGTAATGTTGTTGAACCTGACTCCATTCGGTTTAATTTTAAAACTAAAAAAGCTTTGGTTTGGAATTCGAGAACAGATCAGGGCGAATTTAAAGTAAAGGCAGAAATCACCAAAAAAGAAAACGATTCAGTCTATTTTATGAAAAATGGCCGATTCACTACTTCAAAAGACATTGATGATCCCGAATATTATTTTCAGACTAAAAAAGTTAAACTAGTTCCTGGAAAAAAAGTAGTAGTTGGTCTTACTAATATGGTTATTGCAGATGTGCCAACACCCTTAGCACTTCCTTTTGCTTTCTTTCCCATGTCGGAAAAAAGTCGTTCAGGTATAATTGTTCCAAGTTATAACGACAGTAACACCAGAGGATTTTCTCTACAAAATGGAGGTTATTATTTTGCGTTGAGTGATAGCTACGACTTGGCCATATTAGGCGATTATTTTACCAACGGAAGTTATGCCATGCGCTTTGAAACATCCTATGCCAAAAAATATAAATTTTCAGGGAATATAAATGTTCGTTTCGAAAACCTTATTAATAGCGAAAGAGGATATCCCGATTATTCGAAAACTAATATATACAATATTCAATGGTCACATTCTAAAGATGGTAAGTCTAATCCAAACTCACGTTTTTCAGCTTCTGTAAATCTTGGAAGCAGCAGATATTTCGCCAATTCTATTAATCAAGTTAATGTTGGTTCAAGATTGAACAACACTTTGAGCTCTTCGATTTCCTATTCAAAAACCTTTAATTCTATACCACAAGTAAATCTATCTCTGACTGCAACACATTCCCAAAACACGCAATCGGAAGAAATCAATATGACCTTGCCTACACTTCAATTTAGTGTTGACAGGATGTTTCCTTTTGCCTCTAAAGATGGAATTAAAAAAGGTTTTTTTAAGAATATTAATTTGCAATATAATTTAAGAGGAGAAAACCGAATTCTGACTACCGATTCACTTTTCTTTAAACCTCAAATGTTTAAAGATGCCCAAATTGGTTTTCAACACAGTATTCCGTTGAGTACAAATTTTAAAGTATTTAAATATTTTAGTGCAACAACTTCAATGAATTATAATGAAGTATGGTATTTAAAAACTATCCGTCGTAAATATGACCCAACACAGAATAAAGTTATTGATACCGAAGTGCAAGGATTTGATGCGTTTAGAACCTATTCGTTTACAGCTGGGTTGGGAACTACCATTTATGGAACCTTTAATTTTGGTGATAAGAAAAAAATACAGGCAATCCGTCATGTAATGCGTCCAAACTTATCCTACAGCTATACACCAAGTTTTTCAAAATATTTTGATACCTATGATCCTGACGGAAGCGGAACAATGTTAAAAGAATACACTCGATTTGACAAAGGAATTTTTGGAGCACCCGGAAAAAACATGTCCAATATATTAGGTTTTAATCTTGTAAATACTTTTGAAGCCAAAGTAACTGAGAAAGACAGTACCAAAACAGAGCCAAAAAAAATCATTTTACTTAACAATCTGACTTTTGCAACCTTCTATGATATTTCAGCCGATTCGTTAAGATGGTCACCAATGCGAGTTAGCGGTGGGACACTTTTGCTTAAACAAAAAATGAACATTAATTTTGGTTTAACACTCGATCCGTATGCAATAAACAATTCTGGAAGTAGAATCAATACATGGAATATAGATAATGGAGGTAGTTTGTTTAGAATGTCCAGTGCCAATATGACTCTGAACTATGCTTTTTCTAGTAAAGATGGTGAAGATTCAGTAAAGAAAAACAAACAAGGCGAAAGAAATGGAGGTCGTGAAGATGATTTATTTGGAAGCAATACCGATTTGGGTGATAGGAGACAGAGTCAGTTTAATGGTGATGGTGACGAAACTGAAGTCCCCACTGAGTTCTTCAAATATAAATTACCATGGGATATGACACTTGCGTATTCGTTAACGTATTCAAATATTAATCGCGAGAAAAAAATAACAGGAAACACGTTGATGGTTTCTATGAATACCGATTTAACACCAAAATGGAAGATTGGTGCTTCAACCGGTTATGATTTTGTACAAGAAGGTGTCACATTTACACAACTTCGATTTGAAAGAGATTTGTTAAGTTGGCGAATGGATTTCAATTGGGTTCCTTTTGGAGACAATCAATATTGGGGATTTTTTATCGGAATAAAAGCAGGTGTTTTGAGTGACATCAAATGGGATAAACGAAATCAGGCTGATCGAATTTTAAATTAGTGTAGGTACATTACAATAAACAACTTACAATCTAGAATCATTATAGTATGAAAAAAATAATATTCACAGAAAAAGCACCAGCGCCAATTGGTCCTTATAACCAAGCTGTTTTGGTTGGCAACACTCTATATACTTCGGGACAAATTGCACTAAATCCTTTAACAATGGAATTGGTTCTTGACGATATAGAAACCGAAACCAAGCAAGTCATGGAAAATATGAAAGCAGTTCTTGAAGCAGCAGATATGACTTTTGAAAACGTAATAAAATCTACAATTTTTATTATGAATATGGGTGACTTTGCCCGAATCAATTCGGTTTACGGAAGTTACTTTGATGAAAAAATTGCACCTGCACGCGAAACAGTTCAGGTAGCAGGCTTGCCAAAAGGGGTGAATGTTGAGATTTCTATGATTGCAATTAAGTAGTTAGATGAACTTTGAAATAAAGTTTTCAAATTCAATCTATTTCATCTAAACCCAATAATAACAATTGCGCAGTTGCTTCATTTGTAGCCAAGGGAACATTATGTACATCGCAAATACGGATTAGCATGTAGATATCTGGTTCATGCGGATGGCTTGAATTAGGATCTTTAAAAAATAATACCATTTTGGTTTTTCCTTCTGCCACACGGGCTGCAATTTGAGCATCGCCACCTTGTGGTCCTGAAAGCATTTTTTTTACTTTAATACCTACTGCTTCTACTTTGCTGCCGGTTGTTCCTGTAGCAATTAGTTTTATGTTTTCTTTTTGAAGTATTGCTATATTTTTATTGATGAACTGAACCATGTCGGCTTTTTTGCCGTCGTGAGCAATAATGGCTATTTCCATAGGATGAATTTTATGCAATTTAAAAAAAATACTTAGTGAGTAAAATATAAATAGGCCTGTTATAATTAGCAGGCCTATTTAAAATGATTATTTATGAACATAAAAATTATTTATTCAAAATATGATATTGTATTAATCCGTCTATAGGTCTGCGTAGTACATTACCAACTTTTATGTCATATTTATTTAATGCTGTTTCCAATTCATCTTTCAAATAAAAAGCAATAGAACCTACGAAATGCACTAATACATCATGGCAATTCTCAAATTGCATAATATAATTTTCAGCAAAATCTTTCATTTCGGCTTGAATAATGTTTTTACAAAATTCGGTGTCTTTGTGTTTAATTAAGAATTTAGCAAAGGTTGCCAAGTAAGCATTTGGATTAGGCTCTTTATATAAGTTATTTTTGATATAATCGGCATCTAGATTGTATTCTTCTTCAAATTCTTTAGCTAAATCTTTAGGCATTTTATTGAAATAATATCCGCGTAATAAATGACGACCAAAACGATTACCCGAACAATCATCCATAGCAATATAACCCAAGGACTGTACTTTTTGGTGCAAGACTATGCCGTCAAAAAAACTACAGTTTGAGCCTGTTCCCAAAATGCAAACAATGGCTTGTTCTCCTTTAGGTGTAGTAGCATAGACTGCTGCATAAGTATCTTCGTGAACTGAAACAATTGCTTTGGTAAAATAAGCTTTGAAAACCATAGTCAAGAAATCTTTCATTCTATCGGTCCCGCAACCTGCTCCGTAAAAATAGAGGTGTGAAGCCTTATTTTTGTTATGAGAAATATCAAATTTATCCTCTAAACGAGCAATAATTTCTTCTTTATCCAAAACTTCAGGATTTAATCCTAAGGTTTGTGTAGTGAACAATACTTTTCCATTATCATCAATGGCAATCCAATCGGCTTTCGTAGATCCACTATCAACAAGTAATTTCATAATTAAATAGGTTAGTAAGAGAAAGAAAATAGAACATAGAAAACAGACAAAAGACTATTAATATATTCATAGCATTTTATTTCACTTATCTTGTTGGTTTGTTATTAAATAAAAAAAAGTAAAGATAACAGTTTAGTCTATTCTCTTTACTCTATTTTCTATGTTCTATTTCAGGTTAGCAATATGAACCGCTAAATCAATTAATTTACTTGAATACCCATACTCATTATCATACCAAGAAACCAATTTGAAAAAGGTCGAATTTAGTCCAATTCCAGCTTTAGCATCAACAATAGATGTTCTTGTATCGGAAACAAAATCTTGTGAAACAACATCATCTTCGGTGTATCCTAAAATTCCTTTCATTTCATTTTCTGAAGCTTTTTTCAAAACCGACATTATTTCGTCATAAGTGGTTTCTTTAGCAAGCTTAACGGTTAAATCAACCACCGAAACATCTACTGTAGGAACACGGAAAGACATTCCTGTTAATTTTCCATTCAAGGTTGGAATTACTTTACCAACAGCTTTTGCTGCACCGGTTGAAGATGGAATGATATTTACAGAAGCTGCACGTCCGCCTCTCCAATCTTTTCTAGATGGTCCGTCAGCAGTCATTTGCGTTGAAGTTGTTGCGTGAACTGTTGTCATTAGGCCTTCAACTATTCCGAAATTATCATTGATTACTTTGGCTAATGGTGCAAGACAGTTTGTGGTACAAGATGCATTAGAAACAACTAAATCTGATGCTTTAGCTTCTGTATGATTAACGCCCATTACAAACATTGGAGCATCTGCCGATGGAGCAGAAATGATTACTTTTTTAGCTCCTCCATCAATGTGCGCTTTTGCGGTTTCAATGGTAGTAAAGAAACCCGTACACTCTGCAACAACATCTACATCAACATCCTTATCATCCCATTGGATTAGTTTTGGATCTTTTTGAGCCGTAACTCTAATGTATTTATCGTTTACGTATAGTTTTCCATCTCTAACTTCTACTTTACCATTGAAACGACCATGAACAGAATCATATTTTAATAAGTAAGCCAAATGATCTACATCTAATAAATCGTTGATTGCCACAACTTCTATGTTATCTCTGTTATAGGTTTCTCTAAAAACTATTCTTCCAATTCTTCCAAAACCGTTAATTCCTAATTTTACTTTTGACATTTTATTTTATTGTTAATTTGGTAATTTACTTTGTCAGTTCACTGACGTAATTGTGTTAATGTGATTATTTATAAACGAAGAAAAAAATAACCGAATACTATTTTATGTTGACATAATATCTGAAACTCTTAATAATTCTTGATCAATTTCAGAGTGTCCTTTAATGGCATTTTCTAGTGGCGTTAAGGCTACTTTATCATTTAAGATTCCTACCATATAATTAGACTTTCCTTCTAAAATTGATTCTACGGCTTTTACCCCAAGTCGCGATGCTAAAACCCTATCATAACATGATGGAGCTCCACCACGTTGCATATGACCTAAAACCGAAACTCGAATATCGTATTCGGGCAAATTTTCTTCGATGTAATCTTTCAGTTCAAACACGCTTTTTCCAATTTTATCGCCTTCGGCTATAACTACGATACTCGATGATTTGCCTGATGCTTTACTTTTGCGTAATGATTCTAAAAGTCTATCCAACCCTAAATCTTGTTCTGGTATCAGAATTTCTTCAGCTCCTGCTCCTATTCCTGCATTTAATGCAATATGACCTGCATCTCTTCCCATGACCTCTACTAAAAAAAGACGGTTGTGTGAACTTGCAGTATCTCTAATTTTGTCGATACATTCTACAACCGTATTTAATGCTGTGTCAAATCCTAGTGTGTGACTGGTGCCAAATATATCATTATCTATGGTACCTGGAATTCCCATTACAGGATAACCAAATTCGTTATTAAAAACTTCAGCTCCTGTGAAAGAACCATCTCCACCAATAATTACTAAAGCGTCGATTCCGGCATTTACTAAATTTTGATGTGCTTTTTTTCTTCCTTCAATTGTCATAAACTCTTTAGAACGTGCCGATTTTAAGATAGTACCTCCTTTGTTCACGATATTGTTAACACTACGTGGTCCCATTTCCTTAAAATCGCCTTCAATCATACCTTGATAACCTCTGTAAATACCAATACATTCAATATTATGATAGGCACAAGTTCGAACTACAGAACGGATGGCAGCATTCATTCCTGGAGAATCACCTCCCGAGGTTAATACCCCTATTTTTTTTATGATTTTTGACATTTTTTAAGTATTAAAATGTAAAATTAGCAAACAAGAACCATTGTTTTGCCACTACTTTTGGTATATTAACAAAACACTGACAATTCAATCGTTTTCGTTGATAAGTTTTTGGATTATTAAATTTTACACGAAGATTTTTATTCTAATCATCGGTTGGAATTATTGCTTCTTTATTCTGATTTGGGATAGATTCTTTCTTATCTTTTTTATCTTTTATTTGAATCTCATCAGGAGAAAAACTAGAGTCGTGAACCTCATTATTATTGGTACTAACTTTTTCCAATTTTGCATTTTTAAATATCTTGTTTACCAATTCTTTAAAAGTATCAAAGTCAACTTCATATGACATTCCTAATCCTTGAGTATAACCTATACCTTGACCTATGTAAGTAATATCATTTTCTTTATTAAATACTCTTAAGTTAAGAGTACCGTCTCTATTTACACGATATTGTACTTCAAGATCGCCAACAATGGCTGTTTCAGAGATGCCTCCAACTGGCACACCAACTTTACCGTTAACTGTAATTCTATCATTTATTCTTGAAGATACCGTAACACCAAATCGTCCATCTGTTTGTTGGCTTGGTGTTCTATCGGGTACAATATATTCAGGCGCAATTGAAATTTTATCATTATCACTAGAAAATATATCACTAAAAAGACTACTCGCTTTTTCGAATAAATTATTGGATAACTGATTTTGGTTAACCCCTTCTTGACTTAAAAAACTTCCTGTTGAAAGTAAGTATAAAGCTTGCGTTTGTCGGGCATCTTTATCGTCTAGTTTATATTGAATTTCAGACTTTAATGAGCTACTAACATTTGGAAAATTAATATTAAAATCAGGTTCAGGATTACTCAAGTTTCCTTTAACACCAATAATCACTTCAACATCAACTTTTTTATTAAAAGAAGGATTGTCAATCAAAACAGCAGGATTTGCTGTTGTTCTATAAACGGCTTCTAAATTTAGTTGCGCAGCAAGTGGATCTCCAGTCCAAATGATAGAACCTCCTTTTTTTACATTGAATTTTTTACCAATTAAGCCACCATATTTAAAATTATAAGAACCTGAAACTACAGAGAAATCTCCAAACATTTGAAATTTTCCTAAAGTATTAATTCTGAAAAGGAGTGTTCCGTTTCCTTTACCTTTCATTCCGTGGCCGCTTTCTCTATTGAGAATTACTTCAATATTTGCAATTTCTGTTATTGCAAAATCAAATTCTAACTCAAGGCCTTTATAATTTTTAGCATTTGAAGCATTCACATTTGTTTTTCTTTTCTTCTCTTCGGGAGTTTTAAAACGAATGTATTTACTATCTTCAACTGCTTCAGCATCATTTATAGGAATTTTAATATCAGTTCCATTAGCCGATTCGGCATCGACTTTAATCATCAAATTTTCGGTTGGACCAATTATAGTCGCAGCACCATTCATATAGGCCGTTCCATAATAAGCAGCATCTTCTTGGTCTTTTGTATTTAATGCCAATAATCGTTTTGAATTTATGGCTAAATCCAATTGCCAGTCACCAAATTGTTTGTGTTTTATAAAACCACTTAAACTACCTTTAGTTTTAAACTTAGTATCTGTAATGTCCGTTTCTCTTATAATAAATTTACTTTCAGTAACATCAACAATCGAATTTTTATCAAAAACATAATCAGTATTAAGATACGGAATTGTTAATCCTGCATCATCAACAAATAGTCTTCCATTATAATCTAGGTCATTAATATTGCCATCTATTCGGGCGTTACCCGATGCAAAACCACGTATATTGGTGATTACATCTCCTCCTATTTTCCCTAATACACCTAAATTAAATCGATCAAAATTTATATCAATATCTAAAAGCGTTTGGTTATCTACAATTTCAATATTTCCATCGGCATTAAAAGATTCTACGTTTTCATTTTCTAAATTAGAATCTAAATGAAATTTACGTAAGGTTTCATCACCTTTAATATTTAAAAACATTTTTCCAAGCGCAATATCATTTAGTCGTAAACTATCAATATAAATTTTGGATGTGGGTTGAAAAATAGTATTGGTTTGTTTAAAACTAATTTGGCCGTTAAGGTTACCATCAAATTTAAATTTCTCTACATCGGGCGTAACTTTATTTAAATTTACATTGTCAAATTTAAGCTGCAAATCCTTGTTTTGTTTACCATTCCATAAACCAATAAAGTTAATAGTTTCCTTGCCGTGGGATATTATTAAATTTTCGAAAGAGAAATTACTGAGCTTTTTATCGAAGACAATTTTGTTGTTTTCTGGATTATCCTTTTCGTTTAAAAACCACAAATAATCTTTGAATTGAAGCTCCGATTTAGTAAAGCCAACTACATTATTATTTTCCTTGTTGATGGTATGATAAAAATTTAAATTATAAAAGTCATTGCCTTTTTTTCCGCCTTTGAATTCGGTTCTAAAATTCAATGTGTCATTTGAAAATGTATTAATCATACTAAAATCTCTGACTTTATAATGCTTGGTTTTTATAGAATCTAATTGCACATAGGCACTATATAAAGGATTTCTATTGTCTACTTGAAGTAAAATATTATCAAACGTATTTTCATACGCTACTATCTGGGGTGAGCTAAAATCTAATTTGAAATTTTTGGTATCTGAGCTTATGTTTCCTTTTAATTTGGTACTTTTTGCTAATGAAATATCAGGATTGAAAATTTCAATAAGTTTACTATTCAAATCAAAATTGAATTTCAAATACTGATTGGGCAAGACTTTGTTTGGTTTGTAATTAGAATAGAAACTTCCCAAAGAATTCTCAACCATTTTCTGTAATTGGTTAAATTTATATTTACCCACTACCGAACCTTCAATAGCATCAGGAGAACTAATTGTAATAGCGCGTTCTCCTTCTGCATCAAAACTAGAATTGGCATTAAGATATTCAATAAAATAAATATCCTTTTTATTTTGATAAGAGGCATTAGTGAGTAAAAAATTTCCTTTTAAATTGTCGAAAGAATTTCCATTGGCTTTCACCACAATATCTCCTTTAAAAACGGCAATCGAATCTTTGATAAAATTTAACTTATCCAAATTTGCATAATCTATTTTGGAATGAAAATCATAGATATTTTCTTTTTTAGACAAATCTAAGATTCCACTAAAATCCATAAAAAGATTGGGGTCGTTTATATAAAATTTTCCTTCAAATATGGGCTGTTTAAAACTCCCATCCACAATTATTTTGGTATAATTATAGCCGTTAAATTTTAATTGAAATACATCTCCTGAAAAAGTAGTGTTAAGGTATTTTTGAGTAAAACCTTTCCCATCAACTTCAAGATTCATAGTTACTTTTCCAATGGTTTTGTCATTAATCATAGTTCCCACATCAAAATCATCCAAAATTATATTCCCACTATAATTTGCATTGTCAATATTATCGATATCCGACATATTCAAGTCTGATTCAATTATGCCCAAAGCCGTATTCATAACAAAAGCAGCATTAATATAGTGTTGCGTGAGTTCTATATCACCAACAAAATTAAATTGACCTAATTTGTTTAATGATGTTGGTAATTTTTTTCCAAGAATGTTAGGTAAAAGCTTAGTCAAATCGTTGTAATTTGATGATATTCTCCTAAATTTTCCTTTCATGTAAAACTTTCCCGGAGCACGTGGAAACAAGTTTTTAAAATTTATATCGCCTTTGATTGTTGAAAATTTATTATCTTTTAGATACAAGTTGGTAGCATAAAAATCATTGAGGGTTCCTGTGATTTTTGATTTTAGATAGAACTTCTGGTTTTTATCCAACTCATTGTAAAAATGACGGATATCGTTTGTTGCCAAGTTAGCACTGTCAATCTTTACATCAAACTTTACTTTATTATTGAAATCACTAAAATCATGATTGTCTTTGTTATAACTCAAAACAACTCGTCCTGACAAAAAGGATTCCTTTGTTGTCAAATCTAAATTATTTAAAACTATACTCTTCTTTGTATAAGTAAAAGTAGCTGTTAAATCATCAACCTGAACACCACGATGGTCATGGAAATTCATCGAAACTATATTGGTAGTAACATCGGGACCAATAATCCGAAAATCCTTTATATGGGCATTTAAGTTTGTGAAATCTACATCTTTTGGATTTGGTCTGTTTTCATCGAGCATTACAAAACGGCTCTTTGAAAGATAAATATTGTCGGTTCTCATCCGAAATTTACCGCTAGCCTTTTTCCCATCATCAAAAGCAGCGATGAATATATCGAGATTGGTTTCTTTTTCTTTTTTGTATGTCTTTATCTGAAGATAGAGATTATCCAAACGCAAATCCCCAAAAAATAATTTACCATTAATTAATTGATTGAAATCTAAAATATTGGTTTTAATTCGGTCGGAATAAATCAGAGTGTCTTTGTGGTGATCTAAAATCAGGACTTTTTTTAGTTTTACACCGCCAAAAAAAGTTATGGCAACCTGTTCTACATTGATATTAGTTCCATATTCTTTGTTGAGTTTGTCTGTAGCGTAATGCGCAATTTTGGTCTGTACAAAGGGTATTGAAAGAGTGATGCTAATTAGTAACAATAGCAAAATCAGCGCAATAATAGTTCGTAAAACTATTTTTCGAAATCTTTTAAAACCAGTATTTGTTTTAATTTTTTCCAATTATTCTTTTGACTTGGGAAAGAAAATTACCTTTGCAAAAATCTTTACATTTGATTTTTCAGATTGATTGTCAAATATAAATCAAAAATTGCTCCTTTTTATGTATCCCGAAGAAGTTTTTATACTGGCTATCGAAAGTTCGTGTGACGATACTGCAGCTGCAGTTTTAAAGAATGATAAAGTTCTTTCAAATGTTGTAGCCAGACAAAGCATTCATGAAGAATATGGTGGTGTCGTTCCAGAGCTAGCTTCAAGAGCACATCAACAGAATATTGTTCCGGTTATTGATGTGGCATTGAAGAAGGCCAATATCAATATAAATCAATTATCAGCAATAGCTTTTACTCAAGGACCAGGACTAATGGGTTCACTTTTAGTAGGTTCTTCTTTCGCAAAGTCTTTGGCTTTCGCTTTAAAAATACCTCTGATTGCTGTGAATCATATGCATGCTCACATTTTAGCTCATTTTATTGACGAACATGGATTTGACAAGCCTCAGTTTCCTTTTTTGGCATTGACTATTTCTGGAGGACATACACAAATTGTGAAGGTCAATGATTTTTTTAATATGGAAATCATTGGAGAAACTACTGATGATGCTGTAGGGGAAGCTTTTGATAAAACCGCAAAAATATTAGGCTTTCCTTATCCTGGAGGCCCATTAATTGATCAATTTGCAGCTGCTGGAAATCCAAAAAAATATCCGTTCACTAAACCTAAAATTCCCGGATTGAACTTTAGCTTTTCAGGTTTAAAAACACAGATACTGTATTTTGTTCAGAAAAACGTATTGGAAAACCCAAATTTTATAGAAGAAAACAAAGCAGATATTTGTGCTTCGGTACAGCATACCATTATTGAAATTCTGATAGACAAATTGAAATTAGCTGTAACAGAAACAGGAATTAATCAGATTGCCATTGGTGGTGGCGTTTCTGCGAATTCTGGAATTAGACAAATACTAAAAGAAGCTGAAAATAAATACGGATGGAAAACTTTTGTTCCTAAATTTGAATACACTACTGATAATGCTGCGATGATTGGAATTGTGGGTTATCAAAAATATTTACACAATAAATTTTCGAATGCTAATGTGGTTTCTAAAGCACGAATAGAATTCTAAAAACTATGCAACTATTCTATAATCCAAACATAAACGAAACACAAACTTCTTTTGTCTTTGACAAAGAAGAAAGCAAACATATTATTAAAGTTTTACGTAAAAAAGAAAGCGATATTTTACACGTTACAAATGGTTTAGGTTTTTTATTTACAACTGAAATTACAATTGCTTCCGATAGTAAATGCACTGTAAAAATTATTTCTTTTGAAAAACAGGAAGCACCAAAATTCCGTTTGCATTTAGCTGTGGCTCCAACCAAAATGAACGAGCGTTACGAATGGTTTTTGGAAAAAGCTACCGAAATAGGAATTCAAGAAATCACCCCAATTATCTGTGAGCACTCCGAAAGAAAAGTAATTAAGATAGATAGATTTCATAAGATATTAGAATCGGCAATGAAGCAATCATTACACTATTATTTACCTAAATTAAACGAACCAATAGCTTTTAAGGACTTTGTAAAAACTCAAAAAGAAGGACAATTGTTTATCGCTCACTGTGAGGAAACGGATAAAAAATCATTGAAAAAAGAATTAAAAACAAATCAAGATGTTACTATTTTGATTGGTCCTGAAGGCGATTTTTCTGTTAAAGAAATTGAACAAGCTATTGCCAGTCATTTTATTCCTGTATCTTTGGGAGCAACTCGTTTACGAACGGAAACTGCAGCGATAGTTGCCTGTCATAGCGTAGTTTTTAAGAATGAAGCCTAATTAGATTACACTTATGAAAAGACTCTTTTTTCTTTTTTTAATGATGTCAACTGCAAGTTTTTCCCAGGAAATTGCGTTGCTAAAATACAGTGGCGGTGGCGATTGGTATGCTAATCCAACTTCGTTACCCAATTTGATTAAATACGCCAATCAAACAATCAACACCTACATTAAAACCAAACCAGCTACAGTTGAACCCGGAAGTTCCGAGATTTTCTCCTATCCTTTTGTACATATGACCGGTCACGGCAATGTGGTTTTTAGTGATGCTGAAATTAGCAATTTGAGAAACTATTTACTTTCTGGCGGTTTTCTTCATGCTGATGATAATTATGGCATGGATCAATATATACGTAAGGAAATCAAACGCATTTTTCCAAACAATGATTTGGTTGAAGTGCCAGCAAATCATCCAATTTTTCAAAAGCCAAATCTTTTTGCGAATGGATTACCAAAAATCCATGAACATGATGGCAAACGTCCACAAGCGTTTGGAATTTTTATTGACAACCGATTAGTATTGCTTTACACTTTCGAATGTGATTTAGGTGATGGCTGGGAAGATTCCGAAGTACACAACGATCCAAAAGAAGTTCGAGAAAAAGCATTAAAAATGGGTGCTAATATTTTGAACTATATTTTCAATAATTAAAACATATAGTTAATTTCTTTCTTTTTTGGTTAAATTTTTAGCAAATCATAAAAAATGATGTTGTTCATCGATTTGTTGATAATTAGCTTAATTTTTTTAACATGCAGCTAAAATATTTCATAAAATTGCTCTAATAAATTAACCAAACCAAAATAAAAATGAAAAAAATCTGTTTATCATTAGCTGTTATGATTACGTTGTTTTCTTGTCAAAAAGAAGATGATTCACAAACTACTAGTAAAGTATCTAAAAGAGCTTGTGCTTCTCAAGAGGTACTAGAAAGACAATTAAAAGAAAACCCTGAATTGGCTTCGAAGATGAATGAAATAGAGGAGTTTACTGAAAATGCTTTAAGAAACCCAAGCCAATATCGTTTAGTAAATGGCAAGATTGAAATTCCGGTTGTTGTAAATGTCTTGTATAGAACAGCTGCGGAAAACCTTTCTCAAACTCAAATCCAATCTCAAATCGATGTTTTAAACAAAGATTTCAATGCTCTTAACTCAGATTATAACAGTGTTCCTGCTTTATTTTCAGGTGTAAAAGCTAATGTTGGAATCTCATTTGTTTTAGACCAAGTTATTAGAAAAGCAACTACTAAAACTTCTTGGGGAACAAGAGATGCCATTAAAAAAATCAAATCAGGTGGATTAAATCCAACAAGTCCAACAACAAAATTAAACATTTGGGTTGGAACTATTGGTGGTGGAATTTTGGGTTATGCTCAGTTTCCTGGAGGATCATCTGCTACTGATGGCGTTGTAATTGATCCATTGTATTTTGGTGTTTACAGCAATTCCAGTTCAAGCTATCCTTATAATTTAGGAAGAACTGCTACTCATGAGGTTGGACATTGGTTAAACCTACGTCATATTTGGGGAGACACTACTTGTGGAAGTGATTTAGTTGCAGATACTCCATCTCACAATACAGCAAATTATGGCGTTCCTACTTATCCTCATTATAGTACTTGTTCAGGAACTCCAGTAGAAATGACTATGAATTATATGGATTATACAGATGACAGAGGAATGTATATGTTTAGCCTAGGACAAAAAGCCAGAATGGATGCAATCTTTGTTTCTGGTGGAGCGAGATTTTCATTTGCGCAACCATAATAATTAATTAAATTATTTGAAAAAACTCGTCTAGTTTGTAACAACAAGACGAGTTTTTTTTTTATTTTTAATTAAATTTATTACACATGGATAAATCAATTTTATCTTCAGCAATTCAAGAATTTATTACTTCAAATATAAATGCTGACGTTTCCAAATTAGCATTGCAAAAAAATAAATTTCCAGCTACAGACTGGTTAACTATTCTAAATCAAATTGAGGCTAAACAAAAATCCATAAACAAACTTCCAACTTGGTTTAAGAATTCAAATGTTTATTATCCAAATAAAATTTCAGTCGAACAAACATCTTCTGAAAAAACAGCTGCATACAAATCAGAATTAATTGGAGGGGACAAACTAATTGACTTGACTGGTGGTTTTGGCGTGGATGATTTTTATTTTTCCAAAAAAATAAATCAGGTTATACATTGTGAAATAAATCCCGAATTATCCGAGATTGTTGAACATAATTTTGAACAATTAAATGTAAAAAATATTAGCTGTCTTTCAGGTGATAGTTTTGAAATTCTGGCAAAATTAAATGAAAAATTTGATTGGATTTATATTGATCCTTCAAGAAGAAATGATGCTAAAGGCAAAGTGTTTATGCTTAAAGATTGTTTGCCAAATGTTCCTGAATTGTTAGATTTTTATTTTGAGTTTACCAATAACATTATGCTAAAAACAGCTCCCATTCTTGATATAACAGCCGGATTATCAGAGTTAAAAAATGTAAAAGCCATTCATGTTGTTGCACTAGAAAACGAAGTCAAAGAACTACTTTGGATTTTAGAAAAAAAGTTTTCCGAAAAAATTGAAATCATAACTTGCAACTTGACAAAAGATACGGCATCAGCATTTGCTTTTGAACTCGGAAATTCATCAATTTCAAATTATAGTTTACCAAAAAAATATATATACGAACCTAATGCTGCGATAATGAAATCGGGTGGATTTGATGAAATTACGGCAATTTTTGAAGTTGAAAAACTGCATCAGCATTCTCATCTTTATACTTCTGAAACTTTGATTGATTTTCCGGGAAGAGTTTTTGAAATTGAAAACTGCTATGAATACAACAAACCAAATATGAAATCGTTTTTGGAAAACAAAAAAGCCAACATTACCACTCGGAATTTTCCTGAAACAGTAGAAAACATTCGCAAAAAGTGGAAAATTAAAGATGGCGGAACTGTATATTGTTTATTCACAACTGATGCAAATAATAATAAAATAGTTTTACTTTGCAATAAATTAAAATAAACAATTAAACCGAAGGTTCTTAACAAGAGCGCCAGCGAACTGGTCAATCAAAATCAATTTTAAAGACATGAGTAAAAATATAGTTTTAGCTTTATTCCTTTTTATTAACTTAAGTGTATTTGCTCAAAATCCATGTGAAATAGAAACCAGCATTACCGATAGTATTGGCACTTATAAATCGACCAAACAATTCATCATTTTTGAAAGAAGTTTTGTAGGAAACGCAACGAATATTTTTTTCTCTTTATACAACAATAATGGCATCATAGGTCTTGATGTTCTATTATTACGAAGAAGTTCCGGATTTATCAAAGCGAATTGTTTTGATGCTAATTCTAGAATTTATTTGCAATTAAATAATGGTAAAATTGTGACTTTGCTATATGTTGGAAATGAAACATGTGGCTCATTAATTCAAAATGAAAATAGTCCAAATAACAGAGTTATGACAGGTTCATTTGTGTTTTCAAAAGATAATTACGAAGATTTAAAAGTATCACCTGTAACATTTATGAGATTAAAATATGCAGGAGAAACTGTTGATTATCCTTGTAAAACAGAATTTACAGCTGAGCTTGACAAAAAGACTTATCAACCCGAAAAATACTTTGTCAACTATCTGAAATGTGTTGAAAATTAATTAGCGCAGCGCCATTTTTGATTAGAAACTTCGTCTTTATTGCTTCCGATTAAATTATAATGCCACCATTCTGAATCGAATGATTTGAAGTTGTGTTGAAGCATAATCTCTTTTAAAAACCTTCTATTTGCCAAAATATCTTCCGAAAGGTTTTTATAATTATGACTGGCTTCTTCTCCGAAGAAATCGAAACTCGTTCCCATATTTACTTCTACACCAATTGAATCTACGAGTGATATATCGACTGCTCCACCTCGATTATGAATAGAACCTTTTTTTGGATTGGCTACAAAATTAGCATCAGGCACTATCTTCCACATCTTTTTCTGAATCGCTTTTGGTCGGTAACAATCGTAGAGTTTTATTCTGAAACCTTTTTCTAAAAATGACTTATTGGCTTCTAATAATGCTTTGACTGTTTTTACTCTAAGGAAACATTCATCACATGGATATACTTTTTCTTTTAAGAAATTATCGGCGGTGGCATATTTCATGTCAAACACAAAATCGTTACTGTAGTTTTTGAGATTTACAAAAGCATTGCTATCATTTTCCTTAGTTATATTCAATAAAACTGGTGATTTCGTTGAATCAAGATAGGTTGATTTGCATGACACTAGCGTAAGCGAACTGACGTAGCAAAACGATATCGTTATAACGAATACGAGAATTCTCTTTTTCATAATTTTAAATCTCATCACTAGTAAAAGTAGTAAAACTTTTCTTTTTAAAAGGCCTAATAATTAAGCGCCCTTCACGGTCAAACCAAATATAATTATAAACCCAGTTGAGGAAAACAACCGCTTTGTTTTTGAATCCAATTAATGAAAACAAATGCACAAACATCCATACAAACCATGCAAAAATACCACTGAAATGATAATGTGGTAAATCGACGACTGCTAATTTTCTACCAATCGTTGCCATAGAACCTTTATCGTTATATTCAAAAGCGGTCATTGGTTTTTTATGGATTAAGTTAATCAAATTTTCGCCAAGTAATTTACCTTGCTGAATGGCAGGTTGCGCCATCATAGGATGTCCTTGTGGGAATTTCTCTGTTTCCATCGAACAGATATCTCCAATGGCAAATATATTTTCATATCCAATAACTTGATTGTATTGGCTCACCCTAATTCTATCTACTTTTTCAATAAAAGATTTAGGATCTAATCCTATTATTTTAACACCTTGAACTCCAGCTGTCCAAATCACGGTAGCAGAATCAAAGCTTAAATCGGTATTGGTGGTTATTGTTCTTCCGTCGTAATTGGTTACACGAACATTTTTCCAGATTTTCACACCTAAATCTAACAGGAACTTTTCAGCAGCTATAGAAGACTTCTCACTCATGGTATTCAAAATCCGGTCACCACTTTGTATAAGATTGATTTGCATTTTATCTATATCTAAATCGGGATAATCTTTTTGAAGAATGGCTCTTTTCATTTCGGCCAAAGCTCCGGCAAGCTCTACACCTGTTGGTCCGGCACCAACCAATACAAAATTAATCAACGTATTTCTATCCTCTTGATTTTTGGTCAATACTGCTTGTTCAAAGTTTTCCAAAATCAAACTGCGAATATTCAAAGATTGCGGAATCGTTTTCATTGACATCGAATTGCGTTCAATTTCTTTGTTGCCAAAATAATTGGTTTTAGAACCTGAGGCAATGACCAAATAATCATAATGTAAGTCTCCTATTTCGGTAATTATTTTTTGATGTTTGGTGTCAATTTCCTTAACTGAAGTCATCCTAAAATAAAAATCTTTATATTCCTGAATAACTTTACGAATTGGATATGCAATAGAGCCAGCTTCTAATCCGCCTGTTGCAACTTGATATAATAAAGGTTGAAAAGTATGGTAATTGTGTTTGTCAATCAGTACGACTTGAACATTCTTGTTTCGTAGTTTTTTGGATAATGCAATTCCAGCAAAACCGCCACCAATAATTACAACACGAGGTTTTATTGAGGTTGGAATGTTCATTTGAATAATTTAATTTTCATCTCGAAAGGCAACATCACCTTTCCATTTCATAAAGCCACCTTCGAGATTATAAGTAGTTTCAAAACCCATTTGGTTCATAATAGCACAAGCTTGTGCACTTCTTCCTCCAGCTTTACAATAAACATAATAGTTTTTGGTTTTGTCTAATTCATCCAATTTGTATATAAAACCTTGTCCTTTATATATGTCATTTAAGACGGCATTGGGAATAATGCCATCATTCCACTCGTCTTCTGTTCTAACATCTAAGATAACAGCATTAGGATCGTTCTCTAACTTTGTTTTCCATTCTTGTTGAGATAAATTCATCGTATAGTATTTGAGTAACAAATATAATTCATTGATATATTAAATCCCATTGATAAAGGGATAAACTTCTATTTAAATATAAATTAACAAAAAAATAACAAACGTTTGTATATACAAATGAAAAAATATTATACATTTGTACCTACAAATATTGTACTAACAATTATGAATATTGAAGACGTGATAAAATCGACTGTTCCATTAGATGACGCTAAAAAAGTTATCTTGAACTTTACCTATACTCAAAATGTAATTGGAGATAAGTTTCATGAAATTTTAAAACCCTATGACATATCTAGAGAGCAGTATAATGTTTTGCGAATTTTACGTGGTCAAAAAGGTAACCCTGCAAATATGCGCATTATTCAAGAACGAATGTTATCAAAAAACAGTAACACTACTCGACTTATAGACAAATTACTTTTAAAAGATTATGTAACTCGTGAAGTTTGTCCGGATAACCGTAGAAAAATAGAAGTGCTAATAACTCAAAAAGGATTAGATATATTAAGTGAACTTGATCCAATTGTAGTTGAGCACGAACAGCTTTTTGCTAACAATTTGACGCAACAAGAATTAGAACAATTAAACATTTTATTAGAAAAATACAGAACATTAAAATAATTAATAATACCTATGAGCAATTTTATAAAAAATGCCAATTGGCGTTACGCCACCAAAAAATTTGATGCTACAAAGAAAGTATCAGCAGAAGATTTAGAAACTTTGAAAGAATCAATTCGTCTATCAGCTTCTTCATATGGTTTACAACCTTACAAGGTTTTAATCATTGAAAACCCCGAATTAAGAGCAAAATTACAACCTGTAGCTTGGGGACAATCTCAAATAGTTGATGCTTCTCATTTGATTGTTTTTGCTAACATAATCAATTTTGGAGAAACTGAAATTGATGCAAGTATAGCCAATACAACTGAAACAAGAGGATTGCCTGACGATGCATTAAAAGGGTATGGCGATTTTATGAAATCTAAAATTTTAACACTACCTGAAGATGTTCGAAATACTTGGACATCAAAACAAACGTATTTAGCGCTTGGAAATCTATTGAATGCTGCAGCAGAATTAAAAATTGATGTTACACCAATGGAGGGTTTTGAACCTGTTCAAGTGAATGAAATTTTAGGTTTAGGAAAACTTGGACTTAACGCTTCTTTACTAGCAACTATTGGATACCGTCACGAAGATGACACTACACAAAAGTATGCAAAAGTGCGTAAATCAAACGAAGAATTATTTATCAATTTATAATCAATAACTAAAAATTAAAACAATGAAAAAATTAAAAACAATCGGAATTGCATTATTGGTAGCATTTGGTACAACAGTAGCTACAGCACAAACAAAGAAAGTGAATGTTGAAAAAAGCACTATTAACTGGGTAGGTAAAAAAGTAACTGGTGAACATAGCGGAACGGTAAATCTAAAAGAAGGAAGTTTAATTTTCAAAGGTGGTAAAGTTGCAGGTGGAAATTTCACTGTAAATATGACCACAATATCTACGACTGATTTGTCTGGAGAATGGAAAGCAAAATTAGATGGCCATTTAAAAGCTGATGATTTTTTCGGAACTGAAAAAAATCCAAATGCCACTTTAGTGTTCAAAAAAATTGCTACAAAAGCAAATGATGTTTACACAGTAACTGCTGATTTAACAATAAAAGGAATTACAAATCCTGTAACTTTTGATTTGGCAGTAAAAGGAAATACAGCTTCAACTGTTGTAAAAATCGACAGAACTAAATATGATATTAAATATGGTTCTAAAAATTTCTTTGAAAGCATTGGAGACAAAGCAATCAACGATGATTTCGACTTAACTGTTAACCTACATTTCTAAAAAGGGAACTATTGCTATGAAAAACCTCTTCTCGTTTCTACAACGAAAGAGGTTTTTTTCATTTTATGTTTGGAAATTAAAAACACATTCCTATATTTGTTAAATACATTATACAAAATGAAGAACATTTTAAATAATACTTGGTGGTGGAACAGCTTACGTCAGTCGTCGTGAAATAGTCCATTATTGGTAAAATTTATCCAAATAATATAAAAGACTTGTCATTCACGACAGGTCTTTTTTCATTTTAAAAACTTTTACTATGCAACAGTTTCAATTACATACACATTACAAACAAATTCTCGCCGACACAATTACGCCGGTTAGCATTTATCTCAAAATCAGGGATAAATTTCCCAATAGTATTTTGTTAGAAAGTAGTGATTATCATACTGCCGATAATAGTTTTTCCTATATCTGCTGCAATCCTATAGCCTCGATAAAAATCGAAAATAATTGCATTTTGAGTTCTTTTCCTGATGGAAATTCTGAAAAAATTGCTATTACCACTTCCGTGAATGTACCGAAAGTGATTGAAGAATTTGCTTCTAAATTCAAACCCGAAAACAATAACTTCAAATTCATCAATAACGGTTTGTTTGGTTATATAAATTACGATGCAGTACAATATTTCGAAAAAATCACTATCCAAAAAAGAATCGATGATTTAGCGATTCCCGATTTGTATTATGCGGTTTACCAAAATATTATCGCTATCAATCATTTTAAAAATGAAGCGTATATCTTTTGTCACAGCATTGATAATACAAATAATATCAAGGAAATAGAGCAACTATTACAAACCAAAACCTTTGCGAGTTATCGTTTTACTAAAGAAGGAAATTCGGTTTCTAATCTGACTGATGCCGAATTTAAATGGAATGTGGGGTTGGCCAAAAAACACTGTCATCGTGGCGATGTATTCCAATTGGTTTTGTCCCGAAGATTTTCCCAGGCTTTTAAGGGCGATGAATTCAATGTGTATCGCGCTTTGCGAAATATCAATCCTTCACCCTATTTGTTCTTTTTTGATTATGGAAATTTTAAGATTTTTGGGTCTTCGCCCGAAGCCCAACTCGTAATTTCTGATAAACATGCAGAAATTCACCCAATTGCAGGAACATTTAAACGAACCGGAAATGACGAACAAGATGCTGAATTAGCTAAAAAATTATCAGAAGACTCCAAAGAAAACAGCGAACACGTCATGTTAGTTGATTTGGCAAGAAATGATTTAAGTCGAAATTGCACCAATGTAAAAGTCGAAAAATACAAAGAAGTCCAATTCTTTTCGCATGTCATTCACCTGGTTTCTAAAGTCACAGGAAAATTAACTGGAAGTTCTATGAAATTGGTTGCTAATACATTTCCGGCCGGGACATTAAGTGGTGCTCCAAAACACAAAGCAATGCAATTGATAGAAGAAATCGAAAACACTAATAGAACCTTTTATGGAGGAGCGATTGGCTTCATGGACTTTGAAGGTAATTTTAATCATGCCATAATGATTCGAACGTTCCTATCCAAAAACCATCAATTGTATTATCAGGCTGGTGCCGGAATCGTAGAAAGTTCTTCGGAAGAAAGCGAAATGCAGGAAGTTTATAATAAATTAGGAGCTCTCAATAAAGCGCTCGAATTAGCAGAAATAATATAGTTATGAAGAAAATAGCAGTCATAGATAATTACGACAGTTTCACCTACAACTTGGTTCACTATCTTGAAGATTTGAACGCAAAAGTAACCGTATTCAGAAACGATGAATTTGAGTTAGAAGAATTACAATCATTTGATAAAATTCTTCTTTCACCTGGTCCCGGAATTCCAGATGAAGCAGGATTGCTTAAAGAGGTGATTTCAAAATTCTCCGAAAGCAAAAGCATACTTGGTGTTTGTTTGGGACAACAGGCTATCGGAGAAGTTTTTGGCGGTAGCCTAATTAATTTGGATACAGTATATCATGGAGTAGCAACAAAAGTCACTCAATCTGTAATTGATGAAACGCTCTTTAACGGATTGCCAAATGAATTTGAAGTCGGCCGCTATCATTCCTGGGTTGTTGCCAATACTGATTTTCCTACTGTATTAGAAATTACTTCAATCGATGATAACGGGCAAATTATGTCATTACGCCACAAAACACTTGACGTAAAAGGAGTACAATTCCATCCTGAAAGCGTTTTGACCCCTTTTGGTAAACAAATTTTAGAAAACTGGGTAAACTCATGAAAACAATTTTAAACCGATTAATAAATCACGAAACGCTCTCAAAACCAGAAGCCAAAGAAGTCTTGGTCAACATTTCTTCAGGTCAATACAATCCGAGTCAAATTGCTTCGTTTTTGACCGTGTATATGATGCGAAACATTACCATTGAAGAACTTTCCGGTTTTCGTGAAGCGCTTTTGGAGCTTTGTATTCCTGTAGATTTTTCAGCCTATAACACTATCGATTTATGCGGAACCGGTGGTGATGGAAAAGATACGTTCAACATTTCAACACTAGCATCATTTGTAGTTGCTGGTTCCGGAATTCACGTCGCAAAGCACGGAAATTATGGAGTTTCTTCCATCTCAGGTTCAAGTAATGTTATGGAAACATTGGGTGTAAAATTCAGTAATGAAAAGGAATTTTTAGCCAAATGTATGGGACAAGCTAATATTGCCATACTTCATGCGCCTTTGTTTCATCCAGCGATGAAAAATGTTGGTCCGATTAGAAAAGAATTAGGAGTTAAAACCTTCTTCAATATGCTTGGCCCAATGGTAAATCCGTCGTTTCCAAAGAACCAATTAGTTGGTGTTTTTAGTTTGGAATTGGCGCGAATGTATGCGTATCTATACCAAAATACAAATGTGAATTATACGATTCTGCACGCTTTGGATGGTTATGATGAAATTTCATTAACAGCTGATGCCAAAATGATTACCAAAAACTCCGAAAGCATTGTCAATGCTGATGATTATCAATTGTCCAAATTATTTTTTGAAGAAATAAAAGGTGGTAAAACCATAGAAGAATCAGCTACTATTTTCATGAATATCATTTCCGGAAACGGAACTGAAGCGCAGCAAAATGTGGTTTGTGCCAATGCAGCGCTAGCGATTTCAACAGTTGAGAATTCTTCAATAATCGATGCTTTTGCGAAAGCGAAAGAAAGTTTACAATCGGGAAGCGCTTTAAAAAAATTACAAAAATTGCAACAAATCAGCCAAAACACATGAGCATTTTAGATCAAATAATCGCTAGTAAAAAGAAAGAAGTTGCTTTGAAGAAGAGCGTAGTTTCTATTGCAAAGTTGGAAAACTCTGATTTGTTCAACAAAAAAACGAATTCTTTAAGTAAATCAATTACCAATTCACTATTCGGAATTATAGCCGAGCACAAACGCCGTTCACCTTCAAAAGCCACTATTAACAATAGTTTTTCGGTTGAAGAAGTCGTGAAAGGTTACGAAAATGCAGCTGCTTCAGGGATTTCAGTTTTAACCGATATGCAATATTTCGGAGGTTCTTTAGAAGATCTGCTTTTGGCAAGAGCTTCTATTGGGATTCCCTTATTGCGAAAAGAATTTATTGTTGATGAATATCAATTACTGGAAGCCAAAGCCTTTGGCGCTGATGCTATACTGTTGATTGCCGCAGTTTTAACAAAAGAAGAAATAAAACAACTTTCCGAGTTTGCTCAATCATTGGCTTTAGAGGTTTTGCTTGAAGTTCACAATCAGGAAGAATTAGAAAAGAGTATCATGCCAAGCCTAGATTTGATTGGTGTAAACAACCGAAATCTAAAAACATTTGAAGTGAATCTGAAGAACAGTATTGAGTTGGTAAATCATATTCCGAATGATTTTGTAAAAATTTCTGAAAGCGGAATAACTACAACTGAAGATATTAAACTATTGAGAAGCCTCAGATTTCAAGGCTTTTTGATTGGCGAAAACTTTATGAAAACCGATAATCCAGGAAAAAGTCTAGAGCAATTTATAAATCAACTAAAAGGATAATGGCGATTAAAATCAAAATATGTGGTATGAAGTTTTTAGAGAACATCAATGAAATAGCTTCGTTCAAGCCTGACTATTTGGGTTTTATTTTCTATGAAAAGTCACCACGCAATTTTGAAAACAACATTCCCAACTTACCAAAATCAATAAAGAAAGTCGGTGTTTTTGTAAATGCTTCATTAGAAGATGTACGGGAAAAAGTAAAACAATATGGATTGGATTTTGTCCAATTACATGGAGAAGAATCTACTGAATTTTGTGATTTACTACAAAAAAATAAATTTAAAGTTATTAAAGCATTCAATATTGATAAAGACTTTAATTTTAATCAATTACATTATTATATAAATTCATGTAATTATTTTCTTTTCGATACCAAAGGCACAAATTATGGCGGCAACGGAATTACTTTCGACTGGTCTATTTTAGAAAACTATCATTTAGACAAACCCTACTTTTTAAGTGGCGGAATTGGCATAGAAAATATAGACGAAGTGAAATCATTTCTAACAAAAGTATATGCTAAAAACTGCATCGCTATTGACTGTAATAGTAAATTAGAACTATCGCCTGGATTTAAATCAACAGAAAAAACAAAACAGCTTATAAACGCTTTTTAAAGAATAAACTATGAAGACGAGTTACAATGTAGATGAAAATGGATTTTACGGGGAATTTGGCGGCGCATTCATTCCAGAGATGCTCTATCCAAATGTTGAGGAATTGCGTCTGCAGTATTTATCCATAACAGCTGAACCTTCATTTCAGGACGAATTTCATTCACTTTTGAAAGAATATGTCGGTAGACCTACACCATTGTACTTTGCTAATCGGCTGTCGGAGCAATTCAATACCAAAATTTATTTGAAGCGTGAAGACTTGTGCCATACAGGCGCGCATAAAATCAACAATACCATTGGGCAAATTTTGTTAGCCAAAAGATTAGGTAAAACCAGAATCATAGCCGAAACCGGAGCAGGACAACATGGCGTGGCAACCGCGACCGTTTGTGCTCTTATGGGTTTACAATGCATTGTATACATGGGAGAAATCGATATTGAACGTCAGGCACCAAACGTAGCTCGAATGAAAATGCTTGGCGCTGAAGTTCGTCCGGCTACTTCGGGTTCTAAAACCCTTAAAGACGCTACAAATGAAGCGATTCGTGACTGGATTAATAATCCAATTGATACTTTTTATATCATTGGCTCCGTAGTTGGACCTCATCCTTATCCTGATATGGTCGCGCGGTTCCAAAGTGTGATTTCTGAAGAAATCCAGAAGCAGCTTTTAGAACATGAAAACAGAGAAAACCCGGACTATGTAATTGCATGCGTTGGCGGCGGAAGTAATGCTGCCGGAGCTTTCTATCATTTTTTAGATAGTGAAAACGTAAACCTCATCGCAGTTGAAGCTGCCGGAAAAGGCGTTGATTCTGGTGAAAGTGCCGCAACTTCTATTCTTGGGAAAATTGGCGTTATTCACGGAAGTAAAACGCTGTTGATGCAAACTCTGGATGGACAAATAACTGAGCCCTACTCTATTTCTGCAGGATTGGATTATCCAGGAGTTGGCCCAATGCATTCGCATTTGTTTCAAACCAAAAGAGCAGAATTTATTTCAATTACTGATGATGATGCCATGAAAGCCGGAATAGCTTTAGCCAAAACAGAAGGTATTATTCCAGCGATTGAAAGTGCTCATGCTTTGGCAGTTTTACATCAAAAGAAATTCAAACCCGAAGATGTTATTGTGATTAATTTATCTGGTCGTGGCGATAAGGATTTGAACACGTATATCAACTATTTTAATTTATAAAAATGAATAGAATCCAAAACAAATTATCAGAAAATAAAAAAATACTATCAATTTATTTTTCAGCTGGTTTTCCTAACTTTAATGATACTAAAAGTTTAATTGAAAATCTAGCTAAAAACAAAGTTGATATGATTGAAATTGGCTTACCGTTTAGCGATCCGTTAGCCGACGGACCAACAATACAAGCGAGCTCAACACAAGCTTTAAAAAGCGGGATGACAACTGAAATTCTGTTTGACCAAATCAAAGACATTCGAAAAACGGTTGACATTCCTTTAATCATAATGGGTTATTTTAATCCAATTTTGCAATTTGGCATAGAAAACTTTCTGAAAAAATGCCGAGAAACCGGGATTGATGGTTTGATAATTCCTGATTTACCTTTAGAAATTTACCGTTCAGAATACAAGCAACTCTTTGAAAACTATGGTATTGCTATGATTTTCTTAATCACGCCACAAACTTCGGAAGAGCGAATTAGATTAATCGATGAAAATTCCAATTCGTTTATTTATATGGTTAGCAGCTCAGGTGTAACGGGGAGCAGAGATAGTTTTGATAAAAATCAATTAGAATATTTCGAAAGAATTGAAGCCATGAATTTAAAAAATCCACAAATAATTGGCTTTGGAATTAGCAACAAAACCACTTATCAGCAAGCCACAAAACATCAAAAAGGAGCCATTATTGGTAGCAGTTTTATTCAATTTATTGCTAATAATCCAATTTCAAACATTTCCTCATTTATCCAAAATTTGCTTTAGATAATTTTACATATAGTATTGATAATTAATTTTATAAATATTAACTATAGTATTTATCTATGGCATTTATTTTGCGATTTTATACTAAAATAAAGCACTAAAGTTACAACTCTGACGAAACTTTAAGATTATGATTTAACCAAACAAAACTCTGTCCCAGCAAACATGGACATTTTCCTTTACCTGGGATAGCTTTATCTATTCTTCATTCAGTTTATACTGTTGGTAAAAAAAGCAAAAACAAAAGTTGATATAAGCTTATCTATCCACTAATTAACTATTTTTCAAGTTATTAACAATTTGTATCTTTTTTAAAAACAATTTCCTAAATTTGGTTTCAATAGTTTCAAACATCAACCTTTAAATCAAACATTATGGGACTTTTTGGTAAGAATCAAAAGAAAATCATCGAAGAGCTTCACAAGAAAAGCGAATATCATTGCAAAGAGATTAGCAAAGAAATTGATGAATTACTAGACGATTTAAAAACCGAATATGATGAGAATCGTGAAGTCATCAGTGAGTTTTCTACCTTCGTGGATGAATTAAAGACTAAACTAAGCCCCGAAGATGCCAATAAGTTAGTGGACTTTTCATCCAGATTGAGTAAAGTAAAACGTTGTGCTAAAAAAGGCGTTGAAGCTATGAGAGAATTGTCGCGAGACCAACGAAAACTAACAAGTGAAACTAGAATGGAATATGAAGAGTATTTTTATATGAAATAAGTAATTACCTTGTAAACACCAGAGTATTCTCTCTACTCAAATTGGCATCAAATGCATATCCTTCATAATTAAAACCTTTTAGGTCATCAATCGTTTCCGCGTTGGTATCTATTATATAGCGAACCATCATACCTCTCGCCTTTTTGGCAAAAAAACTAATCATCTTTAAGTTGCCATCTTTGTAGTCTTTGAATTCAGGAGTAATTACAGGCACTTTCAAATCCTTTACTTCAACAGCACTAAAATATTCATTACTTGCTAGGTTGATAAATAACTCCCCTTTTTTCAGTTCTCTATTTAGTTCTTTTGTAATTATTTTTTTCCAGAATTCATAAAGGTTTTTGTTTTTCCCTATTGGCAACGAAGTCCCCATTTCTAGACGATATGCCTGAATTAAATCGAGTGGTTTTAACAAACCATATAATCCAGAAAGAATTCGGAGTTTTTCTTGTAGCACTTCTAATTTATCCAACGGTAAAGTATATGCATCCAATCCTAAATACACTTCGCCATCAAAAGTATAAATCGCCGGCCGTGCATTTTCAATAGTAAAAGGAGTTTGCCACTCTTGATTTCGTTGCCAATTGAGTTCTGCTAGTTTTTCAGAAATATACATAAGTTGGGACAAGTCTTTTGGCTTTTTCTGTTTTAAGGTTCTCTGAATAGTGGCGGCTTGATTTAAAAACTGTGGTTCTGAAAAAGTAGATGTAGGCAATTGCTTTTCAAAATTTAAGGATTTAGCTGGCGATATAACGATTTTCATTTGATGGATATTTGATGTCCAAAAATACAAATTCAATATTGAAAACAATGTATGGGAAAATGAATTATTATGATGTAAGAATTGATAAATCTTATAAGTATTATACAAAATTTTAAAACATTATTCTCTTGTATAAATTGTAATTTTGTGAAGCCCAAATCAAAACTGTCTACATCTTTGTAATATCAAAAATAATAAACTCGTGAAAAAAATTATTTTGTTTTGCTGTATATTGCTTATCGTGTCCTGTAAAAGCAAAAAATCGGTTATCTACAAAGACACGACAACTGAGAATACAACTTTATTAAAACTAAATGACACAGAGATAGTTAAGAAAAAAAGAGCTGATGATTTGGGAACAAGATTATTGGAAACTTGTAATGTCTCGAGATTCAAAGGTTTTAGCAAAGCCGAAGCTACAGAAAAGGTTCGGAAAAATGCTACCAAAGAAAAAATCTCCGCCGTTTGCCAAAAAATCAATCAAAAGAATGGAAGATTTCTTGGAATAAATATAGTTGAGATTTCTTTTAATAAAAAGTCAAACGAATACAATTTTCGCTATAACATTGATTATGAAAAGAAACTTTATAAAAGAGAACTCTTTGTAACGATTAATGCAGACTACAAGGTTTCATCCATTTCTACTAAGGAAGTAACTAAGAAGCCAATATGAAAATAATGTAACCTGAAAGATTCGGTATGATTACAAACAGTTAATCGAACACTAATCTAATTTACAACTAAAAAGTATTGTGTTATTATTCATAACCAAGAAGTGTTTTTTTATTTCTAACAAATTCCTATTTTAGTGGCTTAATAAATAAACAGATGAAACTATTAGGAATTGGCTCCAGAATAAATCATGCCGAATATGGCAAAGGCGTTGTAACAAATGTGTCTTCTAAAGAATATTGGGTAACCTTTATTGATGGCGGATTAGAAACCATAGAGCTCGATAGCGAATTTGAAGTAATTGAAGCAGCAGAAAACGAAGTTGATACAATTAGTTTTTACGATGTTGAGCAAAGTTTATTATCCATACTTAAAAAATGGAACGGACTTGGAGAACCAGTAGCAATTGGTGATAAATGGAAAGGCGGAAACATGAAATTAGTTCCGGGACAAGCAGGTTTGGCGCATAAAGATGTGCCAATTGATGTATTCTTTCATAAAATTGTAATGCTTCGTGACCGTTTACGTGTAATGGAACAAAAAATTAACGCTAGTAATTTAGAAGAAATAGAAAAAGTCGAATTACAACAATACATTACCCGTATTTATGGTAGTTTAACCACTTTCAATATTCTCTTTAAATCTCAGAGCGATTATTTTGTGGGTGAAAAAACAAAATAAATTTTAACAAAAGTAGCGTATCTGAAGGTGATAATTTGAGTACTTTTATAGTTCTAAAAAGAAAAAAATCATGAAAAAAATAATAATTGTTTTTAGCATTATTGGGATTTTGATACTTGGCTGTAAAAGCTCTACTTCAAATGAAAAGAGTAAAACTGTAAATATCACTTTTGAATCAAAAAGTGGAAGTAATGTAAAAGGTACTGCTATTTTTGAAGAACGCAGTGGCGAAGTTACTTTAACAGCAAAACTCTCTGAATTAAAACCAGGAGTTCATGCTATTCATATTCATGAAAAAGCAGATTGTTCAGCTGCAGATGCTGCTTCTGCTGGCGGACATTGGAATCCAACGTTTAAAAAACACGGAAAATGGGGAGATGCAGAATACCATAAGGGTGACATTGGTAACTTTACTGCAGATACTAGTGGTAACGCTACAGTTATTTTCAAAACAAACGAATGGTGTATTGGTTGTGGTGATGCTACTAAAGACATCTTAGGAAAAGGTTTAATTGTTCATGAAAAACCAGATGATTATATTACTCAACCTACTGGTGCTGCAGGCGCACGAGTAGCATGTTCGGCTATTATAAAATAGACTTATTTTATGATTAACCCATCAGCAATAGGTTGGATAGATAAGTTTTTTATAGAACAAGAATCTACAGAACAAGTTATATTTTTATCTGAACAATCATTTTATTTAAAAACCAGAGCTACAGGTTTTATTTTTGGCCATATAATAAGTTTTGACACCTCTAAACCAATCCCAATAAAAGATCGACTTGCTGAAGAGATTTCAAAAATTGGAATGCTCAATACTTTATATCAAATGTTTTGTTTGATCAAACAAGATACCGATAAAGATAAATTTATTAATGAAGCCGTTGCCTTTTATAATTTACTGACTCCCAAAGGCTTCAATCCATTACAAAAAATGCTTCCAAGCAGTTCTGAATCAAATAAATTAGAAAAGATTATTCATGATAGAGTTCAAACAAATGAAGATTTGTTTAGTAAAAGCTTTTCACATGTCATTACGAATGCTCTGCTTTTTGTTGATGTTTTAGCTTTCAAAAAATACTTAGAAAAAGGATCACTTCCCGAAAAATATTTGAATCGAATTGAAGAAATTGTTGTTAGTATAATTTCACTATCATTAAAATCTAAAACTGGAATCTCTTTTCATGATGATTTATTACAAAAGCTTTTTGAATCTTCTGTACGCTATACTAAGTTTTCAGATAAACAAATATTGTCTATCCAAGATTTAGATTTAAGTTTCCTTGAAAATGATTTAGAAAAATTTTATGTAATCGATTTGGCTGGAATAAGTTTATGGAGTGATGAAAAAGTAGAAAATGAAGAACGGTATTTCTTGTTCAAGTTGGGCGAAAAACTTAATATAAGTGAACGTTTCATTATCGAAAGCATCGATTTTATTAATGATTTTATCATAAAATATAAAAACGAAATTCCTTATTTCAATAATTCTAATCCAGTAAAAAACTTCTATGATCATACAACTGAAAGTGTGGTTGTATTAATCAATAGAAATAAAAAACGTTTAGTAAAAGAAGTTTCGCAAAGTAAAGAATTGATGCAACTATTGGCTAAATCTACACATAAAGAATTAGACAAAGAAGAGAAGAAAAAAATTAAATCTCAATTACTTGATATATGTAAAACCGTTCCTTCACTAACTATTTTCTTATTACCAGGTGGAAGTTTATTACTGCCAATACTAATAAAATTCATTCCTCAGTTATTACCTTCTTCATTTAATGAAAATGAAGAAAGAGAATCAAACCCATAATTAAGATTAGATTAACCTAATGTTGAATATAAATTATTAATTAAATGATGCAATTATTAATAGTTATCTATCCATGAAAAGTAAGTAGATTTCAAATTGGTTTTTTCTTCTCGAATATAATTTATGTAAGCTTCCGCGACTGGACTTAATGATTTATTTTTTAACCATACCAAATACCAGTTCGACTTAATTGGAAATCCTTTCATCTGAATAATTTTTATATCACCATTTTCAAGTTCATTTTTTAATCCAATTATAGGCATAATCGAGTTGCCAATTCCAGCTATAACAGCTTGTTTTACTGCTTCATTAGAAGTTAACTGCATTTTTTTTACAGACTGTAAGCCATTTCGATAAAGATAGTTTTCCATAACAAACCTTGTAGCCGAGCCTTCTTCTCTATATATTAATGGAAACTCATTGAATAAATCTAAATCTTTAGTTTTAATTTCAGAAACTGCCTTGTGATTTCCCACCAAATAGAGTTTATTTTCTAATAAAATCTCAGATTGTAGATCAATATCATCAGGCATAATAGATACTAAAGCAAAATCAATTTCATTGTTGACTAAACTCTTAACTACTTTTGATTTGTTAGTTACATCCATTACAAGGTCTATTCCCTTATTTTGTTTTAAAAAATCAGATAAAAAATAAGGCATTACATATTTACCAGTTGAAACCACTGATATGGTTAGTTTTCCTGACAAAATACCTTTAAAAGTCTTTGATTTATAGTTTATTGTTGCCACTTCATCTAAAACTTTTTGAGCAGTAATCGCTATTTCAGTTCCAAAATGTGTTATATATAATTGCCTACCTATCACTTCTGTCAACGGAATATCAAATTGATGTTGTAGTTTTTTTAATTGAATAGAGACTGCAGGTTGCGTTAAATTTAATTCTTCAGCCGCTTTAGTAATACTTTTAGTCTCTACTATTTTTAAAAAAATCTGTAACTGGTGTAAAGTATAATGCATAAATATATTTTATGTAATGCATAACAAATATAAATAAAAATATATACCTACAACGATATAGATTTGCAAAATAAAATTAACCAAACAATATTATGCAAAGAATAACTATAGCAAAAGGTGACGGAATTGGTCCAGAGATAATGGACGCTACATTGGAAATTATTAAAGCTGCTGGTGCACAACTAGAGTATGATGAAATTCAGGTTGGTGAGAAAGTATATCTTTCTGGAAACACTTCAGGAATTGCAAAAGAAAGTTGGGATACCATAATCAAAAACAAAGTATTTTTAAAAGCACCAATAACAACACCACAAGGTGGTGGTTATAAAAGTTTAAATGTTACCACAAGAAAATTCCTTGGATTGTATTCAAATGTAAGACCATGTATGAGTTTGCATCCATTTGTGGAAACCAAACATCCAAAAATGGATATTGTAATAATAAGAGAAAATGAAGAAGATTTATATGCCGGAATTGAGCACCAACAAACTGATGAAGTTGTTCAATGCCTAAAAATAATTAGCCGACCAGGTTGTGAGAAAATTGTTCGTTATGCTTTTGAATTTGCTAAACAATATGGCAGAAAGAAAGTGACTTGCTTTACCAAAGACAATATCATGAAGCAAACGGATGGTTTATTCCACCAAGTGTTTGATGAAATTGCAACAGAATATCCAGAAATTGAAAATGAACATTGGATTATTGATATTGGTGCAGCCAAAATGAGTGACACACCAGAAGCTTTTGATGTTATTGTAACTTTAAATTTATATGGTGATGTACTTTCTGATATTGCAGCACAAATTGCAGGTTCTGTTGGTTTAGCAGGTTCGGCAAATATTGGTGAAGAATGTTCGATGTTTGAAGCCATTCATGGTTCAGCACCAAGAAGAGCTGGACAAAACATGGCAAATCCATCAGGATTATTACAAGGTGCTGTAATGATGCTGAATCATTTAGGTCAAAATGTTATTGCTACCAAAGTACATAATGCCTGGTTAAAAACTCTAGAAGATGGTATTCACACTTATGATATTTTCAAAGAAGGTGTTAGCACTCAAAAAGTAGGTACCAAAGAATTTGCTCAAGCTGTTATTACGAATTTAGGTCAAAAACCTAAAACATTAGCAGCAGTAAATTATGAAAATGGTCAAGCTTTAAATCTACCAAAATATAAAAAGAGACCGCAAGCCAAAAAAGAACTTATTGGACATGATGTTTTTGTTCATTGGAATGGAACAGATCCTAACGATTTAGCTCTAAAAATGAGCAAAATTGGGACATCTAATCTGAAGTTAAATATGATTACCAATCGTGGAATTAAAGTTTGGCCAGAAGGATTTTCACAAACATTTTGTACAGATCATTGGAGATGCCGATTTAAAACTGAAGAAGGTAAAACCATCTCAAAAGAGGAAATAATAATTCTTCTTCAACAATGTATTCAAAATGAGATTGATACAATTAAAACTGAAAACTTATATCAGTTTGATGGAAAAATGGCTTTCTCATTAGGACAAGGACAATAAAAAAAGACAATTATGGAACTACAATTATTAAATGGGACCTTTTCTACAAAAGAATCAATTGAGATTTTAAATCAATTATTCCAAGTAAAAATTAAATTTCACGAAGATAAAATCAAAATCTCCCAAAATGAGGAAGATGTAAAAATGCGAGAACGTAAAATTAAGTTCTTACAAAATGAATTGGCTCATGCAAGGCAACTGATAACTACTAAAACAGGATACATTTCACTAAGTAGTCAAATTATATTATAAAAAATTATGGATAAATATCAATTTAAGTTAATAGAAGGTGATTTTTCTTCACAGGATGCCAAGACCGTTTTAATGTCAGTTATTAATAGTAAAGTTAATTTTCATAATCTTAGTGCCTTTAGTGAATTTGTTAAAAACAATGAAACTTGTGAAACATCAAAAAGAAGAATTTCAGCATTATCAACAGCGAGGGAAGATATCTTGAAGTTAATTGAGGAAAGTGAAAAAAAGGGAATGAAGTTGAAGATTAATGGTGACATTACTGTAGAGTTTATTTAAACTAAAGGATTTGGAAATTTTCGAAGGAAGAAGGATAATCATTGCCACAAAACATAAAAAAGATAGTGTCATAGCTCCATTATTAGAGGAGCATTTAGGAGTTCAATGCTTTGTTCCAACTGATTTTGACACCGATAAGTTGGGGACTTTTACTGGAGAAATTGAAAGAAAAAATGATGCTTTAACCACAGTCAGACAAAAATGTCTGCTGGCAATGGAAGAATACCAATGCGATTTAGGTATAGCTAGTGAAGGTTCTTTTGGTCCACATCCATCAATTTTCATGGCTCATGCCGATGATGAATTTTTAATTTTTATTGATAAAAAAAATAATTTAGAAATAATTGTTAGAGAGTTAAGTCTCGAAACTAACTTTAATGCAACAACTGTAAATTGTTTTCAAAATTTGGTTAATTTAGTAAAAACAATTGGTTTCCCTGAACATGCTGTAATTTTAAAAATTGCTGAAAAAGAAGTTAATTCTGTTGTAAAAGGAATCCAGTCATGGGAATTATTAGAAGAGAGTTTTCATAAGCTCTCCGCTTTTAATTCCCACGTTGTTGCTGAAACCGATATGCGTGCTATGTACAATCCAACTCGCATGAAGGTTATTGAAAAAGCTACAGAAAAACTAGTTGCTAAAATAAAATCAACTTGTCCACAATGCTCTTTACCCGGTTTTGGGGTGACGAAAATTAAATCAGGATTGCTTTGTGAATGGTGTGGATCTCCAACAAATTCTACAAAATCACATATTTATCAATGTCAAAAATGTAACTTTGAACAGGAAAAAATGTTTCCAAATGACAAGAAAACAGAAGATCCAATGTATTGTGATCGATGTAATCCATAAAAAATGAAAGAAGAAGTTTTAAAAGCAGCAACCTTACTTAAAGAGGGAAATGTTGTTGCCATACCAACAGAAACGGTTTACGGATTAGCTGCAAATGCGTTTAATGAAGAGGCTGTTCGTAAAATTTTTGAAATAAAAGGAAGGCCATTATTTAATCCTCTTATAGTTCATATAAAATCTATAGACTTTTTAGAACAATTGGCATATAATATTCCTCCCAAAGCATTGCAACTTGCCCAATATTTCTGGCCTGGTTCATTAACTTTAATTTTACCAAAAAAAGAAATTGTTCCCAATATTATTACGGCTGGAAAAGATACTGTTGCAGTTCGCGTACCAAATCATCCTGTAACTTTAGCGCTTCTTAACGCTTTAGATTTTCCGCTTGCAGCTCCAAGTGCTAATCCATTTGGTACCATCAGTCCAACAGAAGCAAAGCATGTAACCGATTATTTTAAAGATGCTATACCCATGGTTTTAGATGGTGGAATATGTATAAACGGAATAGAGTCTACCATCATTGGATTTGAACTTGATGAACCTGTACTCTATCGTTTGGGTTCTATAACAGTAGAAGAAATAGAAAAAATAGTAGGTAAAATTAATATAAAGAATAAAAAAGAATTAGCACCTGATGCACCTGGAATGCTTTCTAAACATTACGCACCAAAAACCAAAACATATTTAGAAACAGATATAAATGCTTTTTTAAAAAAACATCCAAATAAAAAAATTGGAATACTATTGTTTAATCAAAGGATAGAAAATAATGAATTTATACATCAAGAAATTTTGTCTTTAAACGGAAACTATAAACAAGCCGCTGTAAATCTTTATGCGGCAATGCATCGATTGGATAAATTAGGATTAGAACTTATAGTTGCCGAACGATTTCCAGATATTGATTTAGGAAAGTCTATTAATGATCGATTAGAGCGAGCTACTAAAAATTAACAAATGAATTTTGATTTACTTTTAGATAATTTAACAAATCCTGCTTTACTTTTCTTCTTGTTGGGAATAATTGCCACCCGACTGAAAAGCGATTTAGAAATTCCGCCCAACTCTTCTAAATTTATTTCCCTATATCTTTTATTCTCCATCGGATTTAAAGGTGGACAAGAATTGGCTCACAGTCATTTTGACCTTGAGATAATTTATTCGGCAATTTTTGGAGTTTTTATAGCACTTATCATACCTATTTATTGTTTTTTTATTTTAAAAAGGAGATTTAGTATAGAAAATTCTGGAGCTATTGCTGCTGCATATGGCTCTGTGAGTGCCGTTACTTTTGTTACTGCTATTTCATTTTTAGAAATTCAAAAATATACATTCAGCGGACACATGGTAGCGATCATGGCATTGATGGAAGCTCCTGCAATTATTATTGGTGTAATCCTAATGAAAATGTTTAATAAAAATGAGGTAATAAAAACCAAAATGAAGTCTGTCGTAAAACATTCATTAACAAATGGAAGTGTATTACTTATTCTAGGTAGTTTGTTAATTGGCTTTTTAGCAAGTGATCAGCAAGCTATGGGGATAAAACCTTTTACAACGGATATTTTTAAGGGATTTCTTGCTATATTCTTATTAGACATGGGCATAGTCAGTGGCAAAAAATTGAATATTTTTTTTAAAAGCGGATGGTTTCCAGTAGTATTCGCCATTTTAATTCCATTAATAAATGGGAGTTTGGTAGCAATACTAAGTCAGTTTGTAACAAATGAAATTGGCAATAGATTCATTTTTTCAATACTTGCTGCAAGCGCATCTTATATCGCGGTTCCTGCAGCAATGAAAATTGTAGCACCTAAAGCAAATCCTGGATTATTTTTACCAATGGCATTGGCTATCACTTTTCCGTTCAATATCACTTTTGGAATGCCAATTTATTTGAGTATTATTCTTTATTTTTAAAAATACTAATTAATAAATTTCAAGCGATACACTTCGTCAAGCTCGTTATTTGAACTCATGTTCACATCTAAATCAGTTACATAGCCCGAATTTAATCCATAGGTCCAACCGTGCAAGGTTAAATCTTGTCCGTTTCTCCATGCTCCTTGAACAATAGATGTTTTAGCTAAATCAAAAACTTGTTCTTGTGCATTAATCTCTACAAACTTGTTGAATCTATCTTCTTCATTTTCAAATGAATTTAAATAATCTTCGTGCAAACGATATACATCTTTTATATGACGAATCCAGTTATCAATCAAACCTATAGATTGATTCCCCATAGCCGCTTTTACGCCACCACAACCATAATGTCCACAAACAATAATATGTTTTACTTTCAAAACATTTACAGCATAATCTAAAACACTTAGCATGTTCATATCGGAATGAATTACCATATTCGCTATGTTTCTGTGAACAAAAACTTCTCCTGGTTTTGCGCCAATAATTTCATTTGCAGGCACTCGACTATCAGAACATCCAATCCAAAGTAATGGTGGTTGTTGCCCTTTGGCTAAATCTTTGAAATAATCAGTATCCAAAGCGAGTTGATTCTCAACCCATTTTTTATTATTATCAAGTATTTTTTTATAAAATTCAGCACTCATAATTAGTCTTCTTTAAAAATTATTTCTTTATTTTCTATAACTTCCATTTTTCGTTTCATTACATTATAGCGATTCTCAATTGTAACTTTGTTTATATAACCATCACTATTTATAAGATCATAAGCATCTTTAAACCCAATCAATTTAGTGCTAATATTTAATTCTTTTGACTTTATATTTTTAAATTCATTAATTAAATCTAAAACATCATGAGCAATATAAACCGTATCAGTTGCATTGATGACTACTTTTGAATTAGATGGAATGCAGTTTAAAGTAGCTTTAATTGCGGCTTTATTTAAAAAGGACACTTCTTGAGCTAAATCGATGTGTATAATATCACCTTCTGAATATTCTTCTTTTCTAAAATTATAGGCGCGTTGCATATTCCCTTTTAAAACGAATATAACACTTATAATGATTCCTAAAGCTACACCTTTTAACAAATCAGTAAAAACAACTCCTATAAATGTTGCAATAAAGGGTATAAATTGATATTTTCCTTTTTCCCAAAAATGTTTAATGATTTTTGGATTTGCCAATTTATATCCAACTAATAATAAGATTGAGGCTAAAGTAGCTAATGGTATTTTATTTAATAGTGTTGGAATTGCCAAAATGCTAATTAACAATAAAACGCCATGAATTATTGCAGACATTTTAGATTTTGCGCCTGCATTATTATTAGCTGAAGTTCTAACTACAACTGATGTCATAGGTAAACCACCTAAAAGCGCGCTTAAAATATTTCCAATCCCTTGGGCTTTTAGCTCAATGTTTGTATCCGTATATCTTTTCTGTACATCCATTCTATCAGCAGCTTCAATACAAAGTAAGGTTTCAATTGAAGCCACAACTGCAATCGTGACAGCAACGATCCATACTTTACTGTTTGAAAAAGCTAAAAAATTAGGAAAAACAAAAATATTCTTAAACTCATTAAAACTTTGAGGAACAGGTAAATTAACAAGATGTTCACTTCCAATAGCTAAACTACTTCCAGATTGAATAAAAAATTCATTTAAAAAAATTCCAACAATAACGGCAATTAATGCTGCTGGAACTAATTTTAACTTTTTTAAAAAATCTACTTTTGTCCAAACAATTAAAATTGCTAAAGATACAATCGTAATTAAAATTGAACCCAACTGAATATAATCAAAAATTGAAAAGAGTTCTGAAAATGTATTTTGTCCATCAAACTGTAAAAATGCTTCATCACCCTCATAATCATTATCATAACCAATAGCATGAGGAATTTGTTTTAAGAAGATAATTACACCAATCCCTGCCAACATTCCTTCGATAACATTAGTTGGGAAATAATTTGAAATGCTTCCCGCTTTTATTAAACCTAACACCAACTGAATTACACCTGCAATTAAAACTGCCAAAAGAAAAGAATTGAACGAGCCTAAATCGGTTATAGCGGTCAATACTATAGCTGTTAATCCCGCCGCAGGACCTGAAACACTTAAATGCGAATTACTCAAATAACCAACCACAATTCCACCAACAACACCAGAAATAATTCCAGAAAATAATGGTGCGCCAGAAGCTAAAGCGATACCGAGACACAATGGTAGCGCAACTAGGAATACGACTAAACCTGAAGCAAAATCAGATTTAAGATTGGTAAAAAGGCTTGTGTTTTTTGTCATTATAGCAGTATTTTAAAAAAATCAGAAGAATAAAAATTCCAACATTGTAAAAATATCACTATTTTTTTAAAATAATAGTGATTAGAGTAATACAAAAAGAAAAATAACTGAAAGACAATTTCAACATCCTCAAATAAAACTATCTAAGTCCAGAAAAAATCTTTTAACATTAGTTTTAATTTTAGAATTCATAAGTTTATCTTATAGTTTTTATATTTGCATCAAATATTATTATACTATGACTATCACCCAATTAAAATATGTTCTTGCAGTAGCAGAATATAAAAATTTTACACTTGCCGCCGAAAAATGCTTTGTGACCCAACCAACATTAAGCATGCAAATTCAAAAAATTGAGGAAGAACTTGGTATACAGATTTTTGACAGAACCAAAAAACCAATACAGCTTACTGAAATTGGACAAAAAATTGTCAACCAATCAAAGAATATTGTTAACGAAGCAGATAGAATTCAAGATATAGTTGACCAACAAAAAGGGTTTATTGGTGGTGAATTTCGTTTAGGTATCATTCCAACAATAATGCCTACGCTATTACCAATGTTTCTTAACAACTTCATCAAAAAATTCCCAAAAGTAAAACTCATTATTGAGGAATTAAACACAGATGAAATTATACTAAAACTAAACAACGGTCATTTAGATGCAGCAATTGCAGCAACACCTTTACAAGAAGAAAAAATAAAGGAAGTGGTATTATATTTTGAACCTTTTGTGGCTTATATACCTGAAGGTCATAATTCTTTTCAAAAACAAGAAATTGAAGTAGATGATTTGAATATTGATGAAATTCTACTGCTTCAAGATGGGCATTGTTTTAGAGATGGAATTCTGAATTTATGCAAAAATGTAGCTGCTAACGAAAAATCGCATTTCCAAATTGAAAGCGGAAGTTTTGAAACCTTAATAAAACTTGCTGATGAGGGTTTGGGTACGACTCTACTTCCTTATTTACATACATTAGATTTAAAAGAAAAAGATAAGCTTAAACTACGACATTTTAAAGAACCTAAACCAGCAAGAGAAGTAAGTTTAATTTTTCCAAAAAACGAATTAAAAATCCACATTATTGATGCTTTGCGAAGCACTATCGCCGGAGTGGTAAAAGGTGCGATTGTCTTTCAGAATGTACAAATCATAAGTCCACTTCAAAAAAAATAAGGAGCTTTGAACAAACTCCTTATTTTCTCTCTGCTAAGTAACTACAGACAAACATTGTTTTAATTCGGGATGCTCACTCGTAAAGAATTGCAACCATTTTTTTAACTGTTCAACCTCGTAAGGTAATAAATTTTTAATCGCTTTTTTTAGTTCTTTTGTAAAAAGAACGGGATCGAAGCTTACTCTTTCGAGTACCGACTTTGTGTAATCATAGATCATTCTAGGCATATTTGGTTAAGATTTGGGGTTATCTTATTGTAAGAACGTTTAGTAAAAGTATATAAAAAAAAATTTATGAACAAAAAATTAAGCAATAATATATCGATTAAGCACTGTTTTAATCGTTAAAATGCATTGTTTTCTATTTTTTTTAGGTATTAACTTACTAAAATATTTTTATTTAATAGTTCATATAACCATTTTTGCATTTCAGGTTTATCAGCTGTAAAATAAAATAACCAATTGATTAGATTTTCCCTTTCATAAGGCAACAACTTTTTTGACGCCATAATTAACTCTTTAACAAATAGCTCTTTGTTATTACTGACTTTTACAATTGAAGATTTTGTATAATCATACATGATTTGTCCCATGATAAAAAAAGTATTTGAATTAAATTTTATATACAAAACAATTATGTCATGAGTTTCCCTAACTATTAAATAAAAAAGGAACCGTTTAAGTTCCTTTTAGTTTTATTTATTATTAATGAGCAACATACAATGCTGTAGTTCGGGTTTTTTCTTAATAAATTTTGAAAGCCATGATACTAATTCTTCTAATTCAAAAGGCAACAAAACTTTACATGCTTTTTCAAGTTCTTTGCAGAAAAGTGATACGTCAAAACTGACTCTTTTTAACACATTCTTAGTGTGGTCTAACATTGTTTTAGACATAAAAATTAATCGTATTAAGTTAATATAATAATGGTTAGAACATGCTTAATAATTTCAAATGTAAAAAATATTATTTCCCACTTATTAAAAATTGTCTAAAATTTAACGTTTTATATATGTTAAAATTTCAAAGTGCTTTAGTGGCGCGTAACATCTCTCTTTTGCCTGGAGCACCGGGTAATTTTACAACAGAAAAACCTACAGATAACATCGCTTTTTTTATAGAAGTCCGACATGCGTATGTTACCAAAACACCATTTGGCTTTAAAGCCTTATACATTGCATCAAATATTGCTTCCGACCAAATCTCAGGTTGTACTCTGTATCCAAAAGCATCAAAATATATTAAATCAAAAGCATTTGTATCATTAATATCCTGAAAAAACTGTTTGCGTTTAGTTAGTGTAAATGTATTCGAAATCAAATTCTTTTGCTCCCAATTACATTCGTGCAGTAGTCTGAAAAGATTGTTTTCGTTAACATTAATTTCATTTGCATAATTCATCATCAATGCTTCATCCAATTTTACTGGAAAGGCTTCTACTCCAACATAATCAATAGTTTGATGGCTTTTTTTGGATTCTAAATAAGTGATAAAACAATTTAAGCCTGTTCCGAAACCTATTTCTAAAACTGCAATGGGCTTTGCTTTGAAAAGAGCTAACCCATTTTTTATGAATACGTGATACGCTTCCTGTATTGCACCGTGTTTTGAATGATAACTTTCATCCCATTCTGGCAAATGAATAGTCGTTGAACCATCATTAGTTTTGATAATTTCGCGTTTCAAAATTACTTGATGTACAATTTCTTGATTCTAGGAATTGGGCCACCACATTTGCTTTCGTGACATCTTAAGCAAGCATCAACTCCTGCATTGAAATGTTCTTTTGCATTTTTTTGATCACTATAAATCAATTGTTGGGATGCTATGTATTCCTTTGCTTTTTGTTTAAAGAACAAATCATTATCTGTTTCATCAGTAAATTTTGCTGTGTAAATTTTAAAAAAATGATTTGGAAATGATCCAAGGGTTTCACCATTTTGAATTCGTTCTTTCAATCGCTTATTATCAACATACATTTGTTCCATCAAAGTCGCCATTTCAGACATTTGATACATTTCAAGTTTCTTTTCCTTTTCTGAAGAACATTTTTTTTCTTCAATTTTTTCTGCTTTCTTTTGACAGGAAAAAAAACTAAAAACTAAAACAATCCCAATAATTTTTTTCATCAGAATGGACATTATTTTTTGATGTAAACACCATCAGCCAAAAACGAATACGTTACTTCTGGTTTGGTGATTTTGGCAATCTCTGCAGCTGATTTTCCGCCATCTTTTGCATAATGTCTTAATGATTCAACCGATTCAACATCAACAAATGCTTTTCCGTTTAAAATGGCTTCACTGTTATCAGCATTTAAAGGAACGAAAAAACCATAATCTTTAAATTTTACAAATGATTCATCATCTCCAGCCAATTCCATTTTCATCCAACAGCCCTTCTTTTTACAAACTGCTTTTATATTAGATTGAAACTGAACCGAAATAGTATCTCCTTTTTTAAGAGTTTTATACTTTTTCAACATTTGATCTTTGGTGTAAATTTTAGTTACTTTAAATTTATTACCAAACGAAGCGTAATCTTTATCGATAAAAGACTTTGATTTTTTTTGTGCCACCACCGATGTTCCAAAACTTAATAATAGCAAAATCAGGATAACATTTATTTTTTTCATGAGTATAGTTTTTAATGAATTGCGAATATAAACAGTTTAGAAAAATCAATTACAAAATTAACAATTATTTTGAGTTCTTATTGTGAAATTAATCTATAACCAATATTAAAAACTATGCTTTTTATAAAAGTTTTTATTTTTTTTTTACGATGCAAAAATGCAAACATATTTTTATTAGTTTTACAAAAATAAACATCACAATTTTAATTTTTAGAAAACAAATTGTAATATATTGATTTTCATTTATTTGAATTTTTTTTCTGAATTAAATCTATTCCTAAATGATCTTAAAAACTACTAACGAAATCGATATAGTTAGGGTGAAATCCTCTAAAATCAAAGAAGTCGATTTTGAAAATCTTGCCTTCGGAAATACCTTTACAGACCACATGTTGATTTGTGATTTTAAAGAAGGGAAATGGCAAAAACCAATCATCAAACCTTACGAACCTTTCTTAATTGATCCTTCTGCAAAAGTTTTCCATTACGGACAAGCTATTTTCGAAGGAATGAAAGCATACAAAGATGAGAATGATGATGTTTGGCTTTTTAGACCTGACGAAAATCTAGATCGTTTCAACAAATCGGCTGTGAGAATGGCAATGCCTGAAGTTACGGAAGATATATTTATTGGTGGTTTAAAAACCATCGTAGATTTGGAAAGAGATTGGGTGAAGAAAGGACTTGGAAACACTTTGTATATCAGACCATTTATGATTGCTATTGGTTCGGGAGTTATTGCTCAACCATCAACTCAATACCGATTTATGATTATACTTTCACCTGCACGCTCCTATTATTCTGGTGAAGTGAAAGTGATTATTGCCGAGCATTACAGTCGTGCCGCGAATGGTGGAATCGGAGCAGCTAAAGCAGCCGGAAATTATTCAGCGCAATTTTACCCTCAAAAATTAGCCCAAGATAAAGGATTCCAACAAATCATTTGGACAGATGATGCAACACATACCAAACTAGAAGAAGCCGGAACTATGAACGTTTTCTTTAGATTTAATGATACTATTTATACCGCGCCAACCAGTGAAAGGATTTTGGATGGTGTTACCAGAAAAAGTTTGATTGATATAGCTAAACGTGATGGAGTGAATGTTGAAGAACGTTCTGTATTAGTTTCAGAATTAATAGCTGGAGCTAAAGACGGAAGTTTAAAAGAAATTTTTGGAGCCGGAACTGCAGCTGTAGTTAGCCCAATTGTAGGGTTTCAATACCAAGAACATTATTATGAATTGCCAAAAATTGAAAATTCAATAGCCATTCAATTAAAAGAGAAATTAACTAAAATTCAATATAAATTAGCCGAAGATACTTTTGGTTGGACGGTTAAGGTTTAATAATAAGAAATCCTCCATTTGGGGGATTTCTTATTTTAATATTTCTTGAAAACTAGGTTTAAAATAATTAGGCCCTTTTAGTACTTTACCATCTTCACGATAAATAGGATTTCCATCTTCACCAAGCTTACTCATATTACTTCGTTGGATTTCATCAAAAACTTCTTCAATCTTGTGTTGCAATCCGTGTTCTAAAATGGTGCCACATAATATATAAAGCATGTCACCAAGCGCATCGGCTATTTCTATCAAATCATTATTCTGAACGGCTTCAAGGTATTCCTCGTTTTCCTCTTTCATAAGGTTGAAACGAAGCATGTTTTTTTGTTCACCCAAATGACCCTTCATTTCGTAGCTTACACCAAGTCCAAATGAGTTATGAAATTCTTTTACAGCGTTAAGTTGTTTTTGCATTTTGTAGTAAATTAATAGTTGATGCAAAGTACAAATTTTGAATACATTTGAGTAAATTTGTTGAAAATTTGAAATAAATGTTCACAACTGGTCAATGGATTTTTGCTGTATTGTTTTTTGTAGCTTTTGTAATCGCTACTTACATTGCTTATGGCAAAGACAAAGCACTTCATCAAAAAGTATATAAAGGAAGTTATAAAATATTAATTGCTTTTCTTTTGTTTATTGCTATACTTTTTGTCATTAAAATTGTATCGAAGCATTAAATTATTTGCCCTTAAGAAGGTTAACACTTACTGTGGCTATATCTGAGTTTGGAAATTTAGTAAACACATTGTCATCCGAAAACAATCCTGCTTCAGCGGCAATCTTGTGCAATACTTCAATCTCTACTATGTACTGATCTGAAAAACCATGTGTAGCGTCGTAAGCTGTAGCTGCAGTTGCACCAAGGTTATTGGCTGTTAAATCGGGTGCAATAGTATGGAGCTCTATTAATAGCAAACCAAATTTTTCTACAAAAGGTGACCATTTTTTCAAATGCGCTAGCAAGTTATCTTCTACATCAGCATTTTTAATTCTTTGACCTCGGTGTGCAAATGCTCCAGTTGATGAACTTATTCTGTTAGGTGTTTTCTGTGTTGGTGTTTCCCAAATTCGGTTGTGGTCTAAAAATGTTCTTACATTAAGTAGTTCTTTTAAATCTATTTTGTAATCTTCCTGCAGTGTTTCAGCTAATAATTTTGGTCTTCCGATGTCGCCCCAAATCACTTTTGCCCATATATCGGCTTTGATTAAATTAGCTCGTGTTACTTTTATCGCGGCTTCATTATAATCAACACCTACCAAAAACAACGGATGCTCATCAAGCATTCTGCCTCTGGAAGTTTGGCGTTCAATTACATCAAACATATGTTCTAAGAAAGCGCCATTACCACAACCCATATCCAAGATACCTATTGGTTGTTCCGCTATTGGGCGATTGAATAATTCAATAATGATTTGGTCTACAATTTTGAAGTATTCGGCATGTGCTCCTCCGCTACCCCAAACATTCATTTTCCGGTCAATGTGTAATTCTTCTTCATGTTCTCCAATATTTCTCAGTATGGTCGGATTGCCAAAAAGTAATTCGTCCATTTTTCGTAGTGTTGGAATATAAGAAACTGTTACACCATATGCAGCTGCTCTTTTGGCATAAAACAAACCTGTTTCAGTAAATTGATAATGATCATTTTTCTTAGTAAACCAATTTAAATGTGTTAAAAAATCTAATATTTCTTTGAAACATTCTGGATTCTTATGAAACTCCTCAGGGCGAAAAGAGGTTTCCATAAAATACTTATGAAACATACCTGTCATACCAAGCATAACAATTGTTGGCCCTACTAAAACTCCTTCAATATGAGTTAAAACCTGTTCTTGTATAGTTTTGATTTTGACATTATCAGAATATAAAATTCCAAAGTTTGATTTATATTTTGAAAACAATCCATTTAGCATTTCAAATGGTTCTACTTCAAATTTTCGAGGATGAAAATGTTCTGAAAACTGTAATAAATTATAAACATCTTTATAATGCGGTATCAATGAAAAGGCAGTTTCTGTATTATCGTTAATGGTAAAAGTTAATTCATCTTTTTGATTGTCCAAATTTTGAATAAGCCAGCCTTGAGAAGCCAAAACCCGTAATGCTACATTGAGATAACCTTCATTGGCATTAAACTTTAAAGTAAGCTCCTCAAGTGATACTTTTTGTTGTTGCAATATATAATCCAAAACTCCTTTATTGTATAAAGAATAAGCAACTGGAATAGTTACTATTCCGTCTAAATGCCTGAATAAAATTCCGCGAAGTTCACTTTTTGTTTTCATTTATTTAATTTAAATGCAAACAAATATAATCAATATTCGAACTATAAAATTCATAACTTTGTGACACTTTATAAACTTACTTTCATGAGAATTTTAAAATATATCTTCTTACTTATCATTTTGGCTTTAGTTGGAATTACTGTATATGTAGCTACACAAAAAGGCGATTTTGAAGTCACTAAAAGTAGCTTTATAAAAACACAAAGAAGCACTGTCTTTGATTATGTTAATGATTTTAAAAATTGGGAAACTTTTGGTTCTTGGATGCAGAAAGACTCTAATGTCAAATTTAATTATGATGCAAAAACTATAGGTGCCGGAGCAAAAAGTTCTTTTGAAAATGGTTCTGATAATGGTTACATTAGAACAATGTTTGTAAAAGAAAATGACAGTCTTGTTCAAAAAGCCAAATTTAACGGAACAACAGCTACTATTTCGTGGAAATTTAATGATACAATTGGCGGCACCAAAATAACTGTTTACAGTAAAGGCAAAATGGATATCGTGACAAAAATCGGTTCCTTTTTCAAAGGAGGTGTAAGTTCCATATTGGGAGATGTTTATGAAAAAAGTCTGGACAACCTCGATAAAACTCTAAATTATGAAATGAAAACCTATTCTATTAAAGTGAATGGGATTGTGCAAAGGCCATCGGGTTTTTGTTTAAAACAAACTGTTTCTTGTCATATTAAAAGTGTTGGCAAGAACACCAAAATCCTAATGGCAAGAATGGTTCATTTTTTCAAAAAAAACAAAATTCCTATGGTTGGAAAACCATTTGTTAACTATGATAGATATGATGTTGCTAATGATTTCGCAACCATTTCAGTTTGCATTCCAGTTAGAAAGCAAATTTTTATTTCTCCTGGAAGTGATATAGTTTCGGGAGAAATAATAGCTTTTACTTGTTTAAAAACAACCTTGACTGGTGATTATTCTCATAGCAAAGAAGCTTGGGCAAAAGCTAAGAAGTACATAACTGACAATAGTTTAAAAGAAAACTTCGCAGGAAGCTATACAGAAGTTTATGTAAAAACCATTGATGATATAAAACAACCTTCAAAATGGATTACGGAGATTTATATTCCAGTATTTCCAAAATCAACTGTAATACAAGAACCTGCTGTAGCTACAGTAAATCAAAATGTGGCAACTCCTCAAAATAACACTACTCCAACTGAAACACCTTAATTTTAAAGTAGATTAAACCTTTTCTGTTATCTTTATTCCAATTAGCTAAATTTTCACTTTGCAAGACGAAAAGGATTTCATTCAAGAATTATTAAATCCGAAAACGCAGAATGCCGCGTTTCAAAAACTCATGCGAGATTATCAACGACCTTTATATAATCACATTAGGAATATTGTTTTAAATCATGATGATGCTGATGATGTTTTGCAGAATACATTTATCAAAGTATTTCAGTTTTTAAAAGATTTTAAAGGAGAAAGCAAATTGTTTTCGTGGATGTATCGGATAGCAACAAATGAAGCCATCACATTTATCAATAAAAAAGCCAAACGAAACGGAACAACCAGTGAAGCCATGCAAACTAAAATTGTAGATAATCTAAAAGCTGACACTTATTTTGATGGTAACGAAATCCAAATCAAGCTACAAAAGGCGGTTGCATTATTACCTGAAAAGCAACAATTAGTTTTTAAAATGAAATATTATGAAGAAATAAAATATGAAGAACTTTCAGAAATTCTCGGAACATCGGTGGGTGCTTTGAAAGCATCGTATCATCACGCTGTGAAGAAAATTGAAGAATATGTAAAAACAAATTAAACCATTTAACATTAGATTTGTCAAACGCCCATGAAAGATTTTAAATTAGATAATGAGCCTAAAATAACCACCGGATTTACTACACCTGACGGCTATTTTGATTCATTCTCAGAGAAAGTTATAGCACAGTTACCAAAGCAGGAAGCGAAGGTTATTTCAATTTTTAGTTTGAGAAAAACTTGGTATTATGCTGTGGCAGCAATACTTATTTTGATGCTGTCTATTCCAATATATACTAAATATTCAACTCAACAAGAAAAAATTGATACGGTTACTTTGGAGAATTATATTGCATTTCAATCAAACATTTCCGAAGAGGAAATTGTAGATTTATTGCAACAAGAAGATTTAGATAAATTGAAACTCGAATTCAATCTAGATGATGCAACAATCGAAGAAGCTTTAAAAACCAACTCAAATTTAGAACAATATATAATAGACTAATACTATGAAAATCTCAAAAATACTTCCACTACTTTTAGCTTTCATTTCCTTGAATGCTATTGCACAAGATGGACCTTTTATTCGCAAAAAGAAAGAACAAATCAAATCACTAAAAGTTGCTTTTATAACTGATGAATTGTCTTTAACTCCAGATGAAGCTACTAAGTTTTGGCCATTGTACAATGCCTTTGAATACAAACAACAAGATATAAAAACACAAAAGCTAAAAGGCTATTTAAATAGAATGGATAATGATTCTTTTGATAAATTATCTGAAAAAGACGCAGCAATAATGTTGACACAAATGGAAAGCACTGAAGACGAATTATATCAGTTAAAAAAGAAATTTGTGTCCAGTTTAAAAGGAGTAATTTCACCAATAAAAATTCTGAAACTCAAAAAAGCGGAAGAAAACTTCAACCGAAAATTATTGCAACAATACCGAGACAGGAAATTGGGTAAATAAAAAAAGAGAGCATTTAGCTCTCTTTTTTTTATTGGAATCTTTTGATTTATATGCCTATATACAAATTTAAGTTTAGTTAAGATTTGATTAAAACCAATGTAAAAAATCATATGGCACAGTAATTGGTTATTCGGAAAAGAAACTATTCAATCCTAAAATATATAATTATGAAAACAAAAATTTTATCTCTGACGGTGTTTTTTATAATGAACATCACAAGTGTTTTGGCTCAAGACAGAACTACAGTTACGGCAAACAATTCTGAAATAAGTGATAATTTAGATTTGAGAGCTGTGGCTTCAATTTTTGGAGATTCTAAAAATTTAGATGATTTTGAAAGACGTCTAAACGACCCTAAAATTCAAATCTCAAACTTAGATTTAAATGGTGACAACAAAGTTGATTATTTACGTGTCATTGAAACTGTTGAAGGTAACGTACATTTAATTGTAATTCAATCCGTTATTGGTCGCAATACTTTTCAGGACATAGCAACCGTAGAGGTGGAACGAGATAGAAATAATAGAGTACAAGTTCAGGTTGTTGGTGATGTCTATATGTATGGAGACAATTACATTTATGAACCGGTTTATGCTTACACTCCATACTATTCTGCATGGAATTGGGGTTTCTATCCTAGCTTTTACTTTGCATGGACACCCTTTCCAATATATAATTACCAAAGTCACATTAATATCTGCATTAATAATTATCATCACTATAATTATGTAAATTACAGAAGATGTGGAGTTGCTTATAACAATTATTACTATTATGGAAGAAGAGGAAATGGATATGAAAGACAATATCCAAATCGTTCATTTGAACATAGAAATAGCGGTTATGTTAATAGATATGAATTAAACAACAACAGAAGAACCCAAAATTTAGTTAATAGAAATGAAGTTGCTTATAATGGAACCAGAAATAATTCTAATAATATAGGTTCTCCAAGAAATGTAAGAAATCAAAACAGTTCTAGAGATGTTACAAGTGAATCAAGCACTAGAAGTTTTGGAAATCAGAAAGGTCAAGAATCACCAAGAAATGTAGCAACTCAAAATGGTTCTAGAGATGTAAGAAGCGAATCAAATCCTAGTAATTATGGAAATCCGAGAATTAAAGAATCACCAAGAAATGTAGCAACTCAAAATGGTTCTAGAGATGTAAGAAGCGAATCAAATCCTAATAGTTATGGAAATCCGAGAATTCAAGAATCGCCAAGAAATACAAATTCAAGAGAGTTTTCGCAACAAAGAGGAAATTCTAATAAAAGCGAAGGAAATACAAAAGTAAATAGAAGAAGTTAAGTTTAAGTTTATAGTTTAGATTGTTGAAGAAAAGCACTGCATTGTTGTAGTGCTTTTCTATTTTAAAAAATAATTAAGCTTTAATCTATCTAATATTTGAAAAAGCTATAAATTTGCACTCTTTAAAATATTCTATGAGTTCGCATAATCACAGTCTACATAGTAAATTATCCATTGGTGGGTTATTAGTTACATTAGGTATAATTTATGGAGATATTGGAACCTCTCCACTTTATGTAATGAAAGCCATTATTGGAATACATGCTATTTCAAGAGACATTGTTTTGGGTGGAATATCTTGTATATTTTGGACTCTAACACTTCAAACTACCATAAAATATGTTATAATTACACTAAGTGCAGACAATCATGGAGAAGGTGGTATTTTTGCTTTATTTGCACTTGTCAAAAGGACCAAAATTAAATGGTTAATCGTTCCAGCAATAATTGGTGGAAGTGCTTTACTTGCAGACGGAATTATAACTCCTCCTATATCTGTTTCATCTGCTGTAGAAGGATTACGAAATTTTAATCCGGAGATAAATACAATACCAATTGTAATTGGAATTCTAATAATCTTATTTACCATTCAACAATTTGGTTCTAAACTTGTTGGCAAGTTTTTTGCCCCTATGATGCTAATTTGGTTTGCCATGTTAGGCATACTAGGCACAATTCAAATCCTAAATGACTTTAGTGTTTTTCATGCTATTAACCCTTATTACGCATACGAATTATTAAAAATTCATCCTGAAGGTTTTTTTGTATTAGGTGCTGTATTTCTTTGTACAACTGGGGCTGAAGCTTTATATTCCGATATGGGACATTGTGGAAGAAAAAACATCCGAGTGAGTTGGATATTTGTAAAAATTATGCTTTTGTTAAATTATTTTGGGCAAGGTGCTTATTTAATAAATCACGAAGGATCTACTTTATCTCAACTTGGTGGAAAAGGTGGAAACCCATTTTATCTTATCATGGCTGAATGGTTTCTACCAATAGGAATAGTAATTGCAACCATGGCTGCAGTAATAGCTTCTCAAGCATTAATAAGTGGGTCATTTACTTTGATAAACGAAGCAATGCGTCTAAATTTTTGGCCAAAAGTAAAAATAAAATACCCTACAGAAGTTAAAGGCCAATTGTATATTCCTTCTATTAATTGGTTACTATTACTAGGGTGTATTGGAATTGTATTATATTTTAAAGAATCCTCTAACATGGAACATGCTTATGGATTAGCAATTGTTCTTTGCATGATAATGACCACAATCTTACTCAATTTTTATTTGATAATGAAAAGAGTAAAACTATACTTTATTATTCCTTTAATAACATTATATCTAGCAATAGAGTTTAGCTTTTTATATGCAAATATTGTAAAATTTTTCCACGGAGGTTTTGTAACTTTAATAATTGCAACAGGATTAATTGGAGTTATGGCAACTTGGTATTTAGCCAAACAAATTAGTAAGAACTACACCAAGATTGTTAAAATTGATGATTATAAAAAAGTACTTGCTGAATTAAGTGTCGATTTATCTATTCCAAAATATGCTACACATTTAGTATATATGACCAATTCCAATAGAAGTGATGAAATTGAAGAAAAAGTAATGTATTCTATACTTCAAAAACGTCCCAAAAGAGCCGATTTATATTGGTTTATCCACGTGTATGTATTAAGCGAACCCTATAAAAAAGAATATAGAGTAACTGAAATCATTAAAGATGATATTTATAGAATTGATTTTTATCTCGGTTTCAGAGAACCAACCAAAATTAATTTAATGTTCAAACAAGTAATTAAAGAAATGGTGAATCGCGGTGAAGTAGATATCACAAGTCGTTATGAATCACTTAGTAAAAACCATATTATAGGTGATTTTAAATTTGTACTTTCTGAAAAATTCTTATCTAATGATGGTGATTTGACCTTCTTTGAAAAAGTAGTAATGAACACCTATTTCATTATGAAAAAATTAAGTTTATCCGAAGAAAAAGGGTTTGGTTTAGATAGTAGTTCTGTAAAAGTAGAACAATTTCCTTTGGTTCTTCACCCACCAGAAAATATAGAAATGAAACGTATAGAGAACCATTCACATTTATAAAGATAAAAAGTCAAGTTTATATTATTGCTTAATAAATTTTCCTTTTGCTTTAGTTTTTCCATCAGAAATCAATTCATAAAAATATAAACCTGTACTCCATTTTGAAGTATCAATAGTATTATCTTGAATGAAATTAGTATCTAATAATTTTCTCATATTTAAATCAAAAACAATAATCTGATATCCTTTTTGATATTTTCCATTAATTAATAACACCTCTTTCACAGGATTTGGATATAATACTATATCATCTAAACTTTCTATTATTCCATTATCTAAAGCATTACACTGAATACAATTTTTAAAATAAGTAACACTAATATCTCCTATCAGTTGTATGTCAAATAAATTCCCTTGAGCACAATTTCCTTTTAATTGATAATCTAACCAAGGTAGTAAATAACTAAAAATTTTGGCATGTTGTACACTTCTAGTTATTGTTGGTGTTGGTGTACATGATAACTCACCAAAATTGCATAACGTATTACTATTAGACATTTGACAATGACTAGCGCCAATTATATTTATTAATGTTTTACATGCACTAGTTAATCCATTATACATTGGAACTTGATTTGTACTTGGAGGCGTTACGCAATCATTAACTCCTGCAAAAATCAAACTGGGAATTGTTATTGAAGCCGCAGCATTAATAGCAGATGGGTTTGTTTCTGCTGGAGCAAAATTTACTAAAGTTTTTATGTTTGAATTTAATTGTGCCGCTAAAAAAGACGCTCCGCCACCCATACTATGCCCCATAACTGCATTCATAGCACTTATTCTGTTAAAGAAAATCGAAGTTGAATTATTTCCCAATACTACCATTTGCTCTAATACAAATGATAAATCTTTAGCAAAATCAAGATGTGAAGGAGATAGCGAACCTTCGGTTTTAGGAAAAATCATTATATAACCATTGGGAACTAAATAACTCCAAATATTTTGATAAGAATCCCAAGTCATTACAAACCCGTGACCAAAACTCAAAACTGGAAAAGAAACACTTGTTGCCGTTGACATAGAAACATTATCGCCAGCAACATCAGATGGATAATATATTTCCGTTGCTATAACTCTATTGCTTCTAGAACCATCTATAAAATTAATAGTCGTGTGTCCTATTTGAAAAGGTTGCGAAAAACCTAAATTGACAACAAATAGAAATACCAGTATGGTTTTATATTTAATTCTTTTCATATTGAAGATTGAATTAGTGAATCAAATATAGGTAATAAAATAGCTATTTTATTTTTACGTTGTTAAATTTGATTCAGGGTAATAAAAAAGCAATATCTTTGCACGCTTATTTTTTTTACACTATGCGATTACATCGAAATTTAGTTTACACAACGATTGACTCATTAAATGCCATCTTCAACGAAGGAGAATATGCCGATAAAGTGGTTGCCCGTGCTTTGAAAAAAGACAAACGTTGGGGAAGTTCCGATCGAAAATTTGTAGCTGAAACTATCTACGAAGTGGTTCGTTGGAAAAGATTATACGCAGAAATTGCAGAAGTAAAAGAACCTTTCAACCGTGAAGATTTATGGAGAATGTTTGCAGTTTGGGCTGTTTTAAGAGGTTACCCAATTCCTGATTGGAGACAGCTAGAAGGAACTCCGGATCGAAAAATAAAAGGAAGATTTGACGAACTTTCTAAGATCAGAAAAATGCGTGAATCTATTCCTGACTGGATGGATGATTTAGGAATAAAAGAATTAGGTGAAGCACTTTGGACTAAAGAAATTGCAGCACAAAACCAACCTGCCAAGGTTATTCTTCGTGTTAATACCTTAAAAACAACAAAGGAAAATCTAAGATCTCTTTTGATGGATTTAAATATTGAAACCGAATTTTTGATAGACCAACCCGATGCACTAGTCTTAAAAGAAAGAGCCAATGTGTTTTTAACTGATGCTTTTAAGGAAGGTTTATTTGAAGTACAGGACGCGTCTTCCCAATTAGTAGCTGCTTTCTTAGATGTTCAGCCTGGAATGAGAGTTGTGGATACATGTGCCGGTGCAGGCGGTAAAACACTACATATGGCTTCATTAATGCAAAACAAGGGGCAATTAATTGCAATGGATTTGTATGAAAGTAAACTAAAACAATTAAAATTAAGAGCAAAAAGAAATGGCGCTTTCAATATAGAATACCGAATAATTGACACCACTAAAGTAATCAAAAAACTACACGAAAAAGCTGATAGAGTCTTGATTGACGCACCATGTAGCGGTTTAGGGGTTTTAAAAAGAAACCCAGATGCAAAATGGAAATTAAAACCTGAATTTATTGATAATATAAAAAAAGTTCAGGCTGAAGTTTTAGAAAGTTATTCTAAAATAGTAAAACCAGGCGGCAAGTTAGTTTATGCTACTTGCTCTATCCTTCCCTCTGAAAATCAAGAACAAATTAAACGATTCTTATCAACCGATACGGGAAAATCATTTACATTTGTTAAAGAAACGAAAATCCTTGCCCAAGAAACTGGGTTTGATGGATTTTATATGGCGTTATTAGAGAGAAAAAAAGAAATATAAATAAATGAAAAAAATCGCTACCCTATTATTATTATTATTATTTATAACTACTGCTTTTACTCAAAACGGAGCACCAGCTAATCCATATTACAATGGATTTAATTGGAACTTAACCGGAAATGATCTAAAAGATGCTCTTACTACAAAAATAACATCAACCCATACCAAAGAATTAACCTATTCTCAAGCTGAAAACGCACTGCGATTTACAGATTTAGATCCGGCTGACGCTACTAATACAAATGTTTTATTAGTTTATGGGTATAGCCAAAATATTTGTTCGTATGTAGATAATACTGATTTCGGAACTTCTGCAGACGGAACCTTTCATAGAAGCAGAAATAAAAATGCCGATGTTGTTAGCATTAATCAATGTGCTTGGAATAGAGAACACATTTTTGCACAAGGTCTTGCTATTCCTCAATTGGGACAAATCGGACCTGGTGCTGATGCCCATATGCTCCGTACTTGTGATGTTGATAGAAATTCAGCCCGAGGAAACAGGTTGTATGTCAGTGGAACAGGTAATTCGGGGAATGTAGGAACTCATTGGTATCCTGGTGATGAATGGAAAGGCGATGTAGCGAGAATTATTATGTATATGTATTTACACTACGGAACACAATGTTTACCAACTTATGTAGCTGTTGGAACACCTGTAGCATCTGATGCTAATATGCTTGATTTATTATTGCAATGGAATGCGGAAGATCCAGCATCTTTATATGAAGACCGAAGAAATACTTATTTAGGAAACGCTTCAAATAATTTCGGACAAGGAAATAGAAACCCTTTTATAGACAA
>Ga0315902_10000640_pt1 | contig 58953 bp, 58 predicted proteins | sample LakEriMetagenome_9_FD_203523 | JGI IMG/M metagenome (GOLD analysis project Ga0315902, IMG submission 203523) | Freshwater fungal communities from buoy surface, Lake Erie, Ohio, United States - Buoy 12 MA117 | ecosystem: Environmental > Aquatic > Freshwater > Lake > Lake biofilm | place: USA... | reverse complement strand
TCGGCGTGCGTCACCTGCCCAATCGCTCGGCGTTGAACTTGTCTGCGTCTCTTGCTGGCAATACTCTGAACGGATGCCCACAGTGCTACGAGTCGGCGGTTATCGTTTTCACTTCTACTCGGACGAGGGCACCGAGCCTCCTCACATTCACGTGCGATGCGCAGACGGAGAGTGCAAGTTTTGGCTGGATCCCGTCGCCTTGGCCCGAAATCGCGGCGTTCCTGCCCACACCGTGAGGGAAATGGAACGGTTGGTTTACGAACACGTTGACCTCTTGCTGGAGAAATACGATGAGCACCATCCACCAGGAAACCGAAGCCGTGGCGACGAGAGCTTGGACTGAGGGCCGGATCATCTACCTAGAGCTGACCGACCAACGAATCATTGGTTTTCCGGCGAATCGTTTCCGTCGGCTCAAGGAGGCGAGCGAAATGGAGTTGGCCGAGGTGCGACTGGAGGTCGGCGGCACGGCGCTGCGTTGGGAATCCCTCGACGAAGACATTTCGGTCGAGGGCGTGGTGGCGGGCCGGTTCCAGTTGCCGCCAACCCCCTGAACTGACTGGCCATCGCCGCCAAAGAACTGGGGTTCCCGAAGCAGACCGACGGGAAGCGGATGGCGAAGGAATGGCGGGCAAAGCGCGGGCCATGCTCTCGCCGCTAGGCAGCTTTACGGTGGACGTCCTGAGCGTACCGGTACGACTCGATTGCGCTCATGATCGTGTCCAGCGCATCGAACACGTTGACTTGTCCGCTGTCAAAAGAGTGCGTTGCGGCCTTGATTTCCGCAAGCAACACGACAGCGACGACTGCCGGGGCCCGAAGTTCTTGCTCTGACATGATTGCCTCCTTGCAGATATGGTCGCCAATGCATCCTGCTCGGCGATGAGGGGACTATACCCGGGCTCAGGGTCTACATCTTTCACGACCTGCGCGCGTTCGGCCCGATCCCATTGGTGGTCTTCAAACCGTGGCCGACTATGCTCATGGTAGGACGCGAAGGAAGCGGCAGTCACACTGCATGAGCGATTGCCGTCCTGGCAATGGAGCGGGAACTGCGCTATGCACGGTGACTCACGCTCGCCTTACCCGCATTTCACATGGCTGGCCCACTGGCTAGCGGTTGTGTCGCCGCGGGTGTTCGGCGTTCATCAATGCAACCACGTCACGCACCATGTGCTGCTGACGACCATTGGTGACGCAGCCATTCAATGGGAAACCCGCGGCGTGGAAACCTTGTTTCACACGACTGCCGGCGGGATCGGATTTTTCCCTTGTGACCTGCAAAGCCACACGATGTCAATCACGACTGCAGTCGGGTTTGAAGCGTATGACGTGATGCTTCCCGAGTGGCAGATGCAGCGGGTCTGCAAGGACGAAGGCATGCGGCCGATCAAGGATTTCCGGGCAATCCCGAGTTTTCGGGACGCATTGGTGCACGCCGGCCTGCTTCGGTTGTCTGCGAGGCTGGTAGGCCGGCAGATATCGGAGGACATCGGAGATGAAATCGCAGCGCGTCAGATCATACTTCAGCTCTGCATGCTCGTCGGCGGCCAGAGGCCGGAATGGCGCAACGACACGAGTGTGTTCACGCCCCAGTCGATGCGACAAATCGTCACCAGCATCGACGCCCACCTGGGCGTGCCACAGAATCTCGAGTGCATGGGCAAGACTGTGGGTCTCTCTCCCGGGCATTTCGCGAGAAAGTTTCAACAGTCTGTAGGCGAGAGCCTCGGACGCTTTGTGAACCGGCGGCGTGTCGGTGCTTCATTCGCAGTGCTGCGGGGCAGTAGGCAGTCACTCGCGCAGATCGCTCTTGAACTCGGGTTTTCCTCACAAAGCCACTTCACGCGAGTGTTCAGCAGCCTCACGGGAACAAGCCCAGACCAGTTCAGGCGTTCGCACCGGCGAATGAGTGCATAAGGGCGATGCTTGCAGGGTAGCCGTCTCTCGACATGAAAAGTTTCGCCACCGCATAAAAATGTGGCAGTGTATGATGTCATGAATGCACATTGTTCCTTCGCGCACGGTAGCACGAACCACCCAATAGGCCGTAACCCATGAGTGAGCCATTGTCGCCGTCCGCTTTGTCCAAGGAACTCGCCCAGATTGCACTCACGCTGCAGGCGGATCGCACCGGTCATATGCCGAAGGCCGTGACTGTGGTCGCTAGTGAGGAGACAGTCGTGCTGACCCTGCACGAGGCGTTGACCCCAGCCGAGAAGATTCTGGCTCGCACCGAGTCTGGAGCCGCGAAGGTTGAGCAGTATCACCGGGCGCTGTTTGCCGTATCGTGCGACGAACTGCGGAAGGAGATTCAGCGGTTGACCGGGCGCAAGGTCCGGGAAGCGGCGGTCGTTGTGGAGCCGGCGACCGGCGCGATCGTCCATGCTTTCACCAGCGGGACCGTGGTGCAGATTTTTCAGCTGGAACCGGATGGCGTGGCGACCCATGTGTCGGCAGGGATTCCATCGAAGGGCGACGAAACCTCCAGTTGAAGACGGTTCCCGTTCGACCAATCCACAGCGAGGAATAGAAGTGGGTTTGTGTCAGGCGTGGTTTTCCGGGCTTGCCCTCACGGCAGATCCTTCTCCGCCTCCCGCAGCCTGTCGATCGCCCGCTTGATCCGCTTGCGGATCGTCCGCCTGTCGAGGTTCTGATGGGGGAGTCGGCGCACTCACATGGCACGGCGATGCATGATCAAGCAGTATGCTCCGCCCGCCATCGAAGAGTTGCCAGCAGGTGCCGGCCCCTGCCTGCCGGTGCCACGAAAACTCCCCGAGTAGGAACAGTTCAAATCGCTGTTTCGTCGGGGACTACCGCAAAGCCGGCTCGAAGGTGACGTAAAAAGCGACGTAAGCCCGAAGTGCGCAGGGACGAGCACCACCCGGCAGGGAGCACCCTGGGGCTTGAGACCGCTTACGTCACGGGCGCGCGTTCAGCGCTGGCTTGCCAAGAGAAGCCCCTTCTCAGCCAGCCTAAAACGATGCGTTTTTGGGAATCGCCAGCCGGTGGGCGGTCGCCGCCAAGGAACTCGGGTTCCCGAAGCCGACCGACGGGAAGCGGATGGTGAAGGAGTGGCGGACGGGGCGGTGGGAGTCTACACCCCAGCTTGTATCGAAATTAAACATGCTTGGGTCGGTTCCAGAAGAGGATTCATGACACCCTAGGCGCAGCCAACTGCTGCTGTCCACGCTCTGGGTCCAGCCGCACTCATAAAACTACAATCAACTCACTCAGGATCAGCTATCCGCTTGGTATCGCACTCGACGAGGAGTTTCTTCGCGTCCGAGTCCTCTGGGGCGATCGCCAGTGCCCGCCGGCAATGGACTTCGGCGGCCGTCCGATCCCCGCTTGCGAGCAGCGCCCTGGCCAGATTCACATGCCCCTTCACGAAGTCGGGATGCGCGGCCACGGTAAACCGCATCAACTCGATCGCGACTGCCGGATCTCGGCCATACGCGAGCAGCCATGCGGCTGACATCGCCAAGCCGTGCTCCTCCATCATCAGTCGATCGTCCCCGGTCGTCTCAGCCAGGAGCGCCGGATAGCGGGCAACAGCCGCCCCGAGGCCGTCGCTGCGAATCATCTCAACGAGCCGCACGATCGTCCACGGCTTGGCTGGGTGGACGCGGCCACGCAGGATGACGACCCCCCGCTGATCGGGCGCGAGCAGCGTTTCCGCGTCGGCACGAAAACCGACGAACGGGTCGTACTCGATGTAGCTTGCGACCCGCCTTGCTGCTTCCGGCCCCTTCAACCGCCAGACCACATGGAGCGCTCCGTCGATGCCGGCAGAGATGCCGGCGGCCGTGACGATTCGCCCACTGTCGACGAATTTCGCATCCTCGTGGCACTTCGCTGCCGGTGCAATGAACTTCAGGAGGGCGACGTTGTCGTGGTGCGTGGTGACATCGAGCCCGTCGAGCAGTTGCAACTTGCCGAGAATCGAGGCACCGTTGCAGACCGAGAGCACCAGCCGCGCGGTGCCGGCTCGAGCGGCGATCCACTTCATCAGGTGCGGGTCGTCCATCGCCGCCTCGACGGCACCGCCCGGAATCACGAGCACGTCGGCTGCCGGGTTCTTGGCAACGTCGATTGGCGGCACGAGCCCGAGCCGACCGATGCTCTCGACTGGCGTCCGGGCTGATCCCACCCACGAGACGTCGAACAGTGGTGCTCCCTGCTCGTCGCGGGCGCGTGCGAACACCTCCGCCGGTGAGGCTGCGTCGAGCAGTTCGACTCCCGGAAACAGCACTACCGCCACGCGAGTCACCTCGGCCGCGGGGTCACGGCCCCAGGAGCGGTTCGGCGTGAGCACCGGCGTGCCAACGAGGCAGAGCAACGGAAGCAGCAAGCGAAGGGAGGGTGTCGTGGTCATGGCTGGTGCCTTAGCGAGACGGTCGGGATGTCAGGGAGAGTGTTCCGATAGCGGGGTCGTTCGGATCGATGGTCACCGTCAGCGTGGATCGGTCCGGATCGGCGTACCTGCCGAACAGCCGATCGAACGGCATTCCACCGCTGGGAGGCGTGTCGAGCCAGTAGACGACGAGGCGATAGGTGCCCGCCGAGACACCGGCATCGGACCCCGGCGCCGCCGACGTGAACCGTCCATCGGAACCGGTGATGAATGCGGGGGGTGATCCTCCGGGCGGATCGACGGCCACGAACCGCACGGTTACACCGGCAGTCGGTTTTCCATCGACAAGGATCGTGCCGGTGACCGGGAACACGGGCGGCCCGGAGGGCGGCGGCGCGCGATGGCACCCACCAAGACTGACGAGTAGCGTTATCACGCCCCATGTCGACGTGAGCCCATGATTCACACCGGCGATCCTCATGGCGATTCTCCGGGACGGTCCCCGCGCGACCGTGAGACATAGGCGTACAACACCCGCGCATCGATCGCATCCTGCAAGAATCGCACTCCACCATCGAGGCACACGACATTCGCGCCGCCGGCGTGAAAGCCGTAGATGCCCTGATGATTGCTGCAGTTGACGTTGCAGGGACCGAGCCCCGAGGGTGCCCACGTCGCGCCGCTCGCCTCGTAGGACAGCACCCAGTTGCAACCCTGCCCCGCCCACGGCGCCCAGTTCGAGGCGGTGGTGGGGTTCGGGTCGGTCTGCCGGGCCATGACCCACCGGGCGTTCATCCCGGCACGCTCGTGAAAGGTGATCGTGATAGCCATGCCATCGGTCGTGTCGCGCAGGCGAGGCTTCCTGAAGATCGCCGTGCCGGTGAACAAGCCACTGCCTTCCTCCGGAAATGGCGACAGCGCACCAACGGCCCACGGATCCCGAAGGAACGGTGTTGCTGGAACCGCGAACGGTGCCCCCCAGCTATAGACGGCCGTAAAGTCCGTCACCGCCGCCGTGAGATTTCCGTCCACGGGAATCCCCAGCGACTTTCGGATGCCCTGCACTCGGGCAGGCGCCGCCGACGACGGACAGCGGAACGTGGGGATGACCGTGTTCACCGCAAGCTGATTGCCGGCCGACGTCCAGTCCTCCTGCTGCAGGTAGCGATCCGCCGTGCTTCGTTCCTCGAGATATGGAAGGAGCCGCGTGAAGCCACTGCCGGCGGGGCCGGCGGTGTTGTACGGGCCGCCGTAGGTCGCCGCCGGCAGGAACTGGCGTGCATGCTCGTGGAGCGACACGGCCAGGCCGACCTGCCGCAGGTTGCTCTGGCAGGCCAGACGACGCGCGATCTCCCGGGCCTGCTGCACCGCGGGGATGAGCAGGGCCACGAGCGTGCCGATGATCGCCAGAACGACGAGCAACTCGACCAACGTAAAGCCGAGTTGCCCGCCGTTCCGCGTCGATCGGTTCCTCCGCCTGCGCGGACACGGACGCGACATGCGATCACGCCGCCTCACGGCCAGCGATCCGCCGTGCGCGACGGCGGAGCAACCAGCTGGAAACGCCGCCCGCCGCGCCGAGCCCGGCCAGCGTCATCGTTCCCGGCTCGGGCACCGTCGCCACCATCGAAAACGAGCCCACGTTCGCACCGGCCGTACCCCCGAAGGCGCCGGCCCACTCGGGGCTCAGCAGCAGCGTGCCCGTGATCGTGAGCGCCGATGCATCAGCCGCGAGGCTGCTCACGCCCAGATCGAAGGCGTTGAATCCGAAACTATAGTTGTTCACCAGCACGAGCCCGTCGCCTCCGCGGGTGGGATCCCGCCGCAGCGCGAAGTCGCCCCAGAGAAAGTTGCCGCCGCCGCCCGCTGGATCGACCGCGTTCATGGTCACGCCGTCGAATCCGATCTGCTCACCCCCCGACGTCACGAACCCGCTGTTCGTCGACGCCGTCCATGATCCAAGCACGTTGCTCGGATCGTAGTCGAGCGTGGACGCCTGCCGGTTGCGGCCAGTGGGATTCGTGACCACGGTGCCATTGACCGGATGCAGCAGATTCGTTGGTGTCGAAGGCGACCCTGGCGGAACCGGCACGGTCCCCGACTGAATCTGCGCCGCGGTCAGTGTGGCAGCCTGGTTCTCGAGCAGCCCGTAGAACCGGGTGTATGTCAGGAACGGACTGATCGCCCCGATGTCGAACGTCATCGTCGCTGCACCCCCGGTGATTGGGCCGGCCTGAACAACGCCAGCGTGGTGAACCGCGATGCCGACTCCCACCCAAGCGGCGAGTCGCAGGAAGAAAACGGAATGACAAAAGCGCATGGAAATCTCCTCGGAGGACCCATTGCCATGGCGCGCTGGCGCCGCGGCGGAATGGGCGTGGAAAGCACTCCCGGCCGCGCAGGCACACGCCTGCATTACGACGAGAACGCACGAGCCGTTGCAGATGCCTGCGGAGGCAGGCTGGAGGCGGCTCAGGCCCGAGGAGGGGGAAGATCGGGTACAGCTGGAATAGACGCCATCGCGTCGTCAATGACGTTGAGCGTACCGAGAGGGGGAGCCCAGGTCACGATGGCCGTAACCAGTGCAGGCGGAGGTAACGACACACCACACGAGAACCACTCGGCGACGATGCCGCCGCAGGCGAGCATGGCCCGAAGCACGACAACCTTTGGCTGCGGCGTTTCGTTTTCCGGTTCGTCGTCAGACTGGTCCATGGGGGCAGGCGTGGCGGCAAGCGATCGGTACTCGCTACAAATCTCCGGTCCTTCGAGGTCGAGCGACGGTGTCGAACAGGCGGGCTTGGCTGACTTCTTGGCACAGCACCCGGATCCAGCCTTTTGCGGCTCGGCGGCAACTCTACGCTCCAGTGCGGCGAGGACTGCTGCCTCCACGTTGTGAGCTTTTGCCCATGCCAGACGCTCGGTCGGCGTGTGGCAGCAGCAGTTCGCAAAGCACTGCTCGGCCGTGGCGCAGCCGCACGGCTTGTCCATGCACGGGAACGGCTTCGACCGATCCTTCCCAGCCAGTCGCTTAGCCGACGCAGCGCTCTCATGGCCGGGGGCCAAAAACCCAATTGGCAAAGGCAGCCCCGAGACTACAAGTGCGTAGCCGACAATCGCGAGCCAAGTGGTGATTCGCCGCAGCAAAACCCTTCGGAACATGATGAAGAGTGTAGCTTGGTGTGCCCCCTGGATAAAAGCTTGGGTAGATTTCGCCCGGCGCATTTGGCTCTACGGCAGATCCTTCTCCGCCTCCCGCAGCCTATCGATCGCCCGCTTGATTCGCTTGCGGATCGTCCGCCTGTCGAGGTTCTGATGGGGAGTCGCGCACTCACATCGCACGGAGATGCATGATCAAGCAGTATGCTCCGCCCGCCATCGAAGAGTTGCCAGCAGGTGCCGGCCCCTGCCTGCCGGTGCCACGAAAACTCCCCGAGTAGGATTCGAACCTACAACCTACCGGTTAACAGCCGGCCGCTCTACCGTTGAGCTATCGGGGAAGGACGTCCCTAAACCCTAGCGTATCGGCCGCACGAAATCGATACGGCTAACCCTCGGTCGGGGCCCGCTTTTTTTCGAGCAGAACGGCATTCCCCTTGGGGTTGTATTCGATCCGCGTCATGAACGACCGCATCAGCATCACGCCGCGGCCACTTGGCACGTCGAGCCGCTCGTCGAGCGTGCAGTCCGGCACGCTCGCAGGATCGAATCCGGGGCCCTCGTCAGTCACCTCGATGCAGACGACCTCGGGCGACACGAGGCACGCGATATGAACACGCTTGGCAGGATCCAGCTTGTTGCCATGCACGATGGCATTGACGATCGCCTCCTCGGCGGCGAGGTGGATGGCGAAGATGTCGGCGGGTGGCCAACCCTGCGCGCCGAGATGCTCGAGCAGGTCCTCGGTAAAGAGCCGGCTCGCGCCGCGCTCGCTCGGCAGGTCGATCTCTTGGCGCCAGGCCGAGGGCGTCGATTCGGAATGGGAGTGCTGTTCCATCGTGACCGCAGCCGGCTGTGCCGGATGCCCGCGTGATCGAATGCCCGCCCCTGAAGCCACCGGCTCAGAACGCCGAAATCGCCTCGGCTTCGTCGCCGCGGATATCGAAGACCTTGTTGAGCTTCGTGATCTGGAAGACCTCGAAGATTTCCGGTCGGATGTTGCTCATCTTCAGCCGGCCCTTGGCGGCCTTCACCTTGCGGTCGAGCGTGATCAGTTTGCCGAGCGCGGCGCTCGAGAGGAACTCGACATCGGTGAAGTTCAGCAGGATGCTCTTGCGATTGTCGTGCTCGATAAGGCTGAACAGTTCTGCGCCGAGTTCCTGGATGCTCGCCTCGTCGAGGATTTTCTTGTCGACGAACTTCACGACGGTGACGTCGCCGACCTTCGAGGCGCTGATCCGACGATGGGCTGACATGCGGGAATCTCTCCGAACGGACGGCTGCCAGTGCTCGGCTGGCTGGGATAGGTGAGCGTAGCCGTTTGTGCCACCCTTTGCCATCGGCCACGCTGCCAATCTGGCAGCAGCTGAACCGGCGGCCGCGGAGTGGCATGCCGCCGGCAAACCGCGTCTTGACCGGGAATTTTCAGTGTCTTGCTGAAATCCAGCCGGATTCGGCGCGCCAGTTGCTTCTGACGGGCTGGCCGCTCTGATGGTATCCGGAGGCGGCAGCCGATCCACCCGTTCCCATTCTCCCCCTCCCCGAATCCCACCCACGAGGTTTTGAAGATGTCAGCCACTGCCAGCAAGCCCCGAGCGAAGTCGAGCCTGATTCCCCTTGGAGACCGTGTCGTCGTGGAGCGGGAAGAGAGCGAGCAGAAGACGGCCGGCGGCATCCTGCTGCCCGATTCCGCGAAGGACAAGCCGGCTCGCGGCGTCGTCGTGAGCGTGGGCGAAGGGCGGCTCACCGACAAGGGCACGCGCCACCCGCTGCAGGTGAAGCCCGGCGACCGCGTGGTGTTTACGAGCTACGCCGGCGAGCCCTTCAAGGTGGGCGACGCCGAGATGCTGCTGATGCGCGAGGACGACATCCTCGCCATCCTCGGCTGATCCCTCAGGCCTGCCGACCATTTCGTTCCCGTTCATCCGTTTTCACACCGAACCAACTTCAACCGATTCAGGAGACTGACCCATGGCCAAGATGATGGCATTCGACCAGGAAGCACGCGAGGCGATGCGGCGCGGCGTCGCGAAGCTCGCCCGTGCGGTGAAGGTGACGCTCGGCCCCAAGGGCAGGAACGTCATCCTCCAGAAGAGCTTCGGCTCGCCGACGGTCACCAAGGACGGCGTCACCGTCGCCAAGGAGATCGATCTCGAAGACGTCTACGAAAACATGGGCGCCCGGATGGTCCGTGAGGTCGCCAGCAAGACGAGCGACGTGGCCGGCGACGGCACCACCACGGCGACGGTGCTCGCCGAAGCCGTCTTCAACGAGGGCCTGAGGGCCGTCGTCTCGGGCGTGAACCCCGTGCAGATGAAGGCCGGCATCGAGAAGGCGGTCGAGCAGATCACCGCCAAGCTCAAGGAGATGTCGATCGCGGTGAAGGGCAAGAAGGAGATGGCGCAGGTGGCCGCCATCGCCGCCAACAACGACATGGAGATCGGCGAACTGCTCGCCGAGGCCATGGACAAGGTGGGCAAGGATGGCGTGATCACCGTCGATGAGGGCAAGAGCCTCAAGACGGAGATCGAGTTCGTCGAGGGCATGCAGTTCGACCGCGGCTATCTCTCCCCCTACTTCGTGACCAATCCCACCCAGATGCAGTGCGTGCTCGAGGATTGCTACATCCTCGTCTACGAGAAGAAGATCTCGAGCGTGAAGGACATCGTGCCGTTGCTCGAGGCCGTCGTGAACTCGGGCAAGCCGCTCCTGATCGTGAGCGAGGAGGTCGACGGCGAGGCCTTGGCCACGCTCGTGATCAACCGCCTCCGCGGCACGTTCCAGGTGTGCGCTGTCAAGGCGCCCGGCTACGGCGATCGCCGCAAGGCGATGCTCGAGGACATCGCGATCCTCACCGGTGCCACGGCCGTCTTCGAGAACCTCGGCATGAAGCTCGAGAGCCTCGGTCTCGCCGAGCTCGGCCGTGCCAAGAAGGTGATCGTCGACAAGGACAACACCACGATCATCGAAGGCGCCGGCAAGACGAGCGAGATCAAGGCCCGCATCGAGCAGATCCGCCGTGAGATCGAGGCCGCCACGAGCGACTACGATCGCGAGAAGCTCGAGGAGCGGCTGGCGAAGCTCGCCGGCGGCGTGGCGAAGATCAACGTCGGCGCCGCGACCGAGAGCGAGATGAAGGAGAAGAAGGCCCGCGTCGAAGACGCGCTGCACGCCACGCGGGCGGCGGTCGAAGAGGGCATCCTTCCCGGTGGTGGCGTCGCCCTCCTGCGGGCGAGCTCGCAGGTGAAGCCGAAGGGCCTCTCGGACGATGAGACGGTCGGCTTCAACATCGTGGTGCGGGCCGCCCGGGCGCCGGTGACGATGATCTCGTCGAACGCCGGCCAGGACGGCTCGATCGTCTGCGAGAAGGTGCTCGCCGGCAGCGGCAACTTCGGTTACAACGCCGCCACCAACGAGTATGAAGACCTCGTGAAGGCGGGCGTCATCGACCCGACGAAGGTCACGCGGACGGCGCTGCAAAATGCCACGAGCGTGTCGACGCTCTTGCTCACGAGCGATGCCTTGATCGCCGAGAAGCCGAAGGAAGCGAAGGCCAAGGCTGGCGGTGCCGGCCACGGCGGCGACTACGACATGTATTGATGTCGGGCCGCAAGGAGACCGCTACGCGAAGGCCGCCCCGATCTCGATCGTGAGCGGGGCTGAGACCGAGCTCCGGTTGCCGGCCAGGTCGGAGGCGATCGCGGTGATGGCATGCGTGCCCGCCGCGAGCGCCTTCGCGGGCGGCACCGTGAATCGCCAGCCGCCCTTGCCATTGGCTGTGGCCGTCCCAAGCAAGGCGCCGGCAGCCCCGGTGCTCGCAGCATAGACTTCGACCGTGCTGTTTGGCTTGGCGGTGCCGGCGAACGTCGGCGTCGAGAGGCTCGTGCGGTTGTCCTTGTTGCTCGTGCCGGTGTCGGATGCGGCGACCAGGTCGAGGCCCCGCGGCGCGTTGAGTGCGGTGTCGACGACGATCGCGAGCGGCGCGGTGGGCTGGCTGCGGTTGCCGGCGGCATCGACGGCGACGGCGGAGACCCTGTATGCGCCGGGCCGCAAGGCCGATGACACGACCGTGAAGGCGCCGGTGGTTGCATTGGCGACCGCCGTTCCGATCGTGCGCTTGTTGACGATCACGCTCACGGTGCTGCCCGGCTCCGCGGTGCCGGTGAAAGCCGGGGACGTCACGTTGGTGACGCGATCGGAGTTCGAGGGGCCGCTGTCGCTCGCGGCTGCGAGGGCGAAGGCGCTCGGGGCCACGATCGCGGTTTTGACGGTGATGGAAAGAGGCGCAGAGGGACTGCTGACGATGCCGGCGGTGTTTCTCGCGGTGGCGGTGATCGTCCAGACGCCAGGTGTGAACGTCCGGCCCCGCGGCGTCGCGAAGGTCCAAGCGCCGGTCTTTGGCGACGCTTTCACACTGCCGACGACGATCGGGGGCTCGCTGCCGCGCTGGGCGAAGACGGTGATCACGCTGCCGTTCTCGGCGGTGCCCGTAAACGTGGGCCGCGTGGCGTTGGTGAATCGATCGGAGTTGCTCGCGCCCGAGTCGCTCCGCGCGGCGAGCGCGACCGCCGCCGGCGGGAATATGGCCGGGGCGGTCCGCGTGACCGTGAAGACGTCCTCCTTGAAGTCGGCGGGATCGAAAACCGATGCGGCGCGAACGGTGATCGTGGCCGTGCCGAACTTGTTGCTGCCAAACCCTACGACGAGATCGTCGGAGGCGTTGAGCGTGGCCGAGACGAGCGAGGGATCGCTCGAGGTGATGGTGTAGGCGAGTTCGCCCACCCGATCGATGCTCGTGAACGTCACAAACTGGCTGGACGCGAGGTTGTTGCCATCGGGTGGTGTATTGACCGGCGAGGAATTTGGCCCGGGAACGTTACGGAGCGGTATCGTGTCAAACGGTTCCACAAAACCAAAACGAGGTATCGCAGCCAACGCATCCACCACGCTCATGCCGTTGCCCAGCACCCGGCCGAATGCGGTAAACCCACCGTTTTGGCTGTCGAGATTGGCGGCGTTGTTGGCAAGATTGAAGAACCACTGGTTCGTGGCGCTGTTTGGGTTGTCGGGCAGTTTTGCCATCGCGATCGTGCCGCGGGCATTGGTGTTGCCCGGCTCGTTCACGACGGCGGCGAACTGATTCACCGCGGAGACGGATGCGGGAGACGTCGTGCTGACCGTGAAGCCGCCGCCTTGCACCACAAAGCCCGGCATCGACCGATGGACGATCGTGTTGCGATATCGATTGGCGTCGATATAGGCGAGAAAATTCGAGACGGTCGCCGGCGTGGTGCGGGTGCGGCCGTCGCCCGCCGCGTCGAAGAGCTCGACGAAAAACCTGTTGTCGGCGCCCGGCTGGTTGGTGGTGAACCGCGCGACCGTGCCCGTCACCTCCGCCAGATCGAAGGCCGGCGTGAGATCGATCGTGCGGGTGGACTCGGTCGGGGCAAACGTGAGATCCGCCAGCGGCGCAAGCACGTTCACCGCCATCACCTGGCGGGCTTCGAGCGATTCGGCACGGAGTGACTGCGGCTTCTTCATGGGGGGCACTGTCAGGAAAAGAATTCGCCGGCCCCTGGATGCCTCTGGATACCACATGTACGCCCGCGAAGCCGAGAGAGTTCTCTGCCGATGCAAAGAGGGGCTATTTTCGCGTGCGGAGCGAGTCGAGCGGCACGAAGCCGTCGCTGCCCGCCGGGGCGTCGGCAGGCCCGCGGCAGGGGGGGGCGAAGAACTGCCGAGCCAGCAGCCGCACCAGCCAGAAAGCGGCGGCGAGCGAAACGGCGATGGCAATGGCGTCTTGCATCGTCATGAGAGCAGGGTGCCGAGCTGGTAGGTGGCGAAGGCGCCGAGCCAGGCGAGCGCGGTCATGTAGGTGAACGCCACGAAGGGCCAAAGCCGGCTGCCCGTCTCCTTGCCGATCACGACGAGGGTGCTTGCGCACTGCGCGCAGAGCGCGAAAAACACCATGAGCGAGAGCGCGACCGGCAGCGTGAATACCTTCCTGTCGGTGCCATCCCAGGTGGCGGCCTTGAGCCGCCGCACGAGCGCCGACGCCCCCTCCTCCTCACCCGGATCGACGTCGCCGAGGTTGTAGATGACACCGAGCGTTCCGAGCACCACCTCGCGGGCGGGAAAGCTCGCGATCGCCGCGCAGCCGAGCCGCCAATCCCAGCCGAGCGGCTTCACGACCGGCTCGATCAGGCGGCCGGCGCGGCCGAGAAAACTCTGCCGGAGCGCCTCGCCGCGCACCTCCGCTTCGCTGGCCGCCGGATCGGCCGGCGCCGACGGCCGCGGGTAGGTGCCGAGCGCCCAGATCACGATGCTCACCGCCACGATCAGCGTGCCGGCATTCTTCAAAAACGAGACTGAGGCCTCCCGCACCCGCTCGAGCACCACCTGCCACTGTGGCCAGCGCCAGCCGGGCAATTCCATCACGAACGGTTCCGGCCGGCCGCGGAAGAGCGTCCGCGAAAGGACAAACGCCACGACCGCCGCCACGACCACCCCCAGGGCATACATCGCCGCGAGCACCACCGCCGGGAGCCGCAGCCACGAGAGCCCGAGCATGGGCACGTTGGGCACGAAGGCGCCGCAGAGCAGGAGGTAGACCGGCAGCCGCGCAGAGCAGCTCATCAGGGGCGCGACGAGGATCGTGAGCAGGCGGTCGCGACGGTTTTCGATCGTGCGGGCCGCCATGATGCCGGGGATCGCGCAGGCGAAGCTCGACAGCAGCGGGATGAATGACTTGCCGCTCAAGCCCACGCCGCAGAGCAGCCGGTCCATCAAGAACGCCGCCCGCGAGAGATAGCCGCAGCCCTCGAGGAGCGCGACGAAGAGAAAGAGGAGCGCGATCTGCGGCAGGAAGACGACCACGCCCCCGACGCCGGCGACTACGCCATCGACGAGGAGCGAACGGAGCGGGCCTTCGGGCAGCGCCCCCTCCACCCACGCCCCGATGGTATCCACGCCACCGGAAATCGCATCCATCAGCGGGGCCGCCAGCCAGAAGATCGACGAAAAGATCGCGAGCATCGTGGCCGCGAAGAAGACCGTGCCCCAGAGCCGGTGCGTGAGCAGGCGATCGATTCGTTCATGCAGCGGCGGCGCGGCGACGGTCGAGCGGCGGACCACTCCCGCCACGGCCGTGTCGATCCAGGCGTAGCGGGCGATCGCTTCGCGGGCTGCGGCAGGTCGGCCGGCGTCGATTGCCGCCAGGTGTGGCTCGAGCGCGGGAGCGCGCGGGGGCGGAGCATCGATCGCCGCCAGGATCGCATCGCCAAGCGACGCGATGCCTTCGCGGGCTGGCGCGACGACGCGGACGATGGGGCAGCCCAGCCGCCGGGCAAGTTCGGCGACGTCGATCGCGATGCCCTTCGTCGCGGCGATGTCGGTAAGCGAGAGCGCAATCACCGTCGGCCGACCGAGCTCGAGGGCCTGGCTCGCGAGAAACAGATTGCGCTCGAGATTCGTCGCATCGACGACCACGACCACGCAATCGGGCCGGGGCACGTCGGCGATCCGGCCGTGCAGCACGTCGATCGCAACCTGCTCGTCGGGGCTCTTCGCGCGGAGGCTGTAGGTGCCCGGCAGATCGACGAGATCGATCGTGCGGCCGCGATGCGTGAAGCGGCCGACCTTCTCCTCGACGGTGACGCCGGGGTAGTTGCCGATCCGCGTGGGGATCCCCGCGAGGGCCGAAAAGAGCGTGCTCTTGCCGGTGTTGGGATTGCCGAGGAGAGCGACGGTGAGCGGCTGGGCGACGCCCCGGCTTCCGGACGGATGTGTCATGGTGTCTCAGGTCAGGGGGCGACGATGACCCGCGCCGCATCATGCCGGCGGAGCGAAAGACGGTAGCCGCGCAGCTCCAGCTCGAGCGGATCTCCCAACGGGGCCGTGGCGACGACCCGCACGGCCACGCCGGGCGTCAGGCCCATTTCCAAAAGCCGCAGCGCCGTCTCGTCGTCGCCGGGAACATCGGCCACCCGGGCAGTGGCTCCGACGCGGACGTGATCCAGGGATGGCATCAGAAATTCGCGTTCCAGCTTCGCGTTCTGCGGTCGCGGGGGCCCGCGTGGTAGGAATTGAGAATCGCTCTCAACTTCATCGACAGTGTAGAACCTCGCGGATGGCGAGACAACCGGAGACCTGCATGACGCGCCGTGGACTCTTCGTGACTGGCACCGACACCGACGTGGGCAAGACCGCCGTGGCCTGTGCGATCGCGCGGCAGCTCGTCGCCGCGGGGAAGCGCGTGGGCGTCTACAAGCCAGTCGCGAGCGGCGCGGGCCCTGCCGCGTCCGACGTCATGCGGCTGTGGGAGGCGGCCGGCCGACCACTCACGCCTGCGCAGGTCTGCCCGCAATCGTTCGCCGCGCCGATTGCGCCGCCGCGGAGCGCCCGCGCGGAAGGACGCGCGGTCGACGAGCGGCTCTTGCGCGACGGCCTCGAGCCATGGTGGGCGGCGAGCGACATCGTGGTGGTGGAGGGGGCCGGCGGCCTCTTCTCACCGCTCGGCGACACGCTGCTCAATGTCGATCTGGCGCGGCAGCTCGGCCTGCCGCTCGTCGTCGTCGATGCGGCGCGGCTCGGCGCGATTGGCCGCACGCTCACGACCGTGACGGCGGCACGGGCGAGCGGTCTCGCTGTCGCCGCGGTCGTGCTCTCGCACACGCAGCCGCTCACCGGCAGGCTCGCCGATCCCGCGAGCATCGCGAGCATCGCCCACGACAGCGCAGCCGACCTCGCGGCCCGGCTGGCACCGCTGCCGGTCGCTGTGCTCGCGCACGATGCGGCACGAATCGATCCGGTTATTGAGTGGCCGTAGGACAGGCTTCAGCCTGTCGCTTAGAAAGCTTCAGCCTGTCTGTGGCAGGATGAGACAGGCACGGAGGCCTGTCGTACGTGTCGCTCAGCCTGTCACTGCTTCGAGCCTGTCGGTCACGCCGGCGCCCGATCGCGAAAACCGGCCGAGGTCGAGCCGCATCGTCACCTTCCAGAGGCCGTCGGCATCCGGGGTGACGATCCAGTGGGGCATCACGACCACCGATTGGTGGACGAGCTCGAAGCCCCCCTCCGACTGGCTCACCGACTGGATCGGAAACGTCCAGATGCCGGTCGCCGCGCCGTTGGACGCGGGGGCAAAGGAAAGCCGGGCGTCGATGTCGAGCCAGTCGTCCACCAGCCCGAGCACACGCGGCCCCTCGAGGTCGAGCCGGCTGCCGAGGTCGCCCAGGTCGCGCCGCGATTCGTCATAAAAGAATCGGCCCGCTGCCTGCGCAGGCAGGCCCGCGAAGTTGAATTCGATCGCCAGATGCTGCCGGAAATCCCGCGGCAGCCCCTCGAGCTTGTAGGCGATCTCGAGCGACCGTGAGCCCGCTTCGAGCGTGATCGCCTTCGAGAGCGTGAATGGGATGCCCCAGGCATTGCCGCCGCGCGAGAGCAGCACTTGGATGCGGCCGGGGTTGCGGCGGATGCTCGCCTCGTATGCGCCCGAGGCGAAGTCGCCGCGCTCGAGCGCCGATCCCTCCACCACGGCCGCGGCCTCCACGCCCACGTCCCAGAAGTGATCGACGAGGCTCTTCCGTCGGGAGGTGTCGTAGCGGACCATCCGCTCGAGCCCCTCCTGTTTGAACTTCGCCAGCTGCGAGGCATCGACCACGCTGCGGGCCACGCCGGGTCCGGCGAGCACCTGCTCGTGGTAGGCCTCGGGCCGTCGATCGAGCGTGGCAAGCAGGTTATGCTCCTGGTCGCGGAGGTCGAGCTCGTAGAGCATGCCCCCCTTGGCCGGCGCGATCCACGCATCGAGTGACTCACTGGAGAGCCGCACGTCGGTGCGGCCGTCGAAATCGTAGTCGGCCGTGGTCGCCTCCACCCACACGCCGCGCCGGCCTTCCGCGCGGTCGGCCGCCTTCTCGGCGACGATCAGCTCGTGGAAGATCGCGTTGCGGAGGTGCGGCAGATAGATGCCGCCGAAGGCGCCGTGCCAATAGGCGCAGTTGCATTGCCCGCGGTAGAGGGCCTGCGTGGCCTCGGCGAGCGCCGCCGGATCGGCCGCGCCGGCCTGCCGGATCCGCTCGATCCGCCCGCTCACGGCCAGCATCCGCGCATACATTTCGTTGGCTTCGGGATACCGGTTGCGGAAGTTCCGCCAGGTGCCGCCGCGGATGAACGTGGCGATGGTCGAGAGCGCCGGATCGGTCGTGGCTGCGACGCGGGCCCCCACGCAGGCGAGTTGCTTCTCCGGCGGCAGCACCCATTCGGTCATCTCGCGGTAGCTGCATTCGGGCAGCCAGACGGTGCCTGCCGGCGGCGTGTCGCGAACCACCTCCGAGGGCAGGCTCATCTCGATCCAGTCGGCGTTTTGTTCGAGCAGGCTGAAGAAGGTTTCGAGCCAGCCCTCTTCGAAGCAGGTCTTTTTCGTGTCGGGCCAGACGCCGAACTTTTCGCCGTCGTCGCCGAAGATGGCCAGCGCCCCGTGCCGCCGCGACGCGAGCCAGCGGAGGTGGTCGATCGTGGCATGGGGCGCGGCGAATGGGATCACGTATCGCAGCCTCTCGCTCACCGGAAACACGGCGAGCGTCGCGCCGTCCCCTTCGGTAAGCCAGTGGCGGTCGAGTTGGTCTTCGGAGAGCCCCGCCGCCTTGAAGTGGCTGTCATCGAGGATCGTCCATTCGATGCCGGCGGCGGCGATGTCGGCCGTCATGCCCGGATCCCACACCCGCTCCGCCACCCACATGCCGGAGACCTTCGTGCGGAACCGCCGCTCGAGCCACTGCGTGTAGGCCTTGATCTGCCCGATGCGGTCACGGGCCGGCAGCATCGCGAGCACCGGCTCGTGGAAGGCGCCGCCGACGATCTCGATCTGCCGCGCGGCGACGAGCCGCGCCACGCGGTCGAGATACTCGGGGTGACGGCGGTCGAGCCACTCGGCGAGCGGGCCGCTCGTGTGCAGGCCGAGCCGCACGCCGGGATGACGCTCGAGCAATTCGAGCAGTGGCAGATAGCTGTCGTGATAGGCCTGTTCGATGACGTCGTCGAAGTTGCCGACGGGCTGATGGTCGTGGAGGACGAAGACGAAGCGAACGGCGGCTGACATGCGATGCCCAGGGCGGGAGTGAGTAAATGGAAGACGCCCGATTGTCGGCGTTCGCCGCAGCCGCGCCAAACGAAATGCAGGTCGTGACGGCTGGGAAATCTGCGCCGGCGAGTAGACCGCTTGCTCCGCAAGCAGATCAAACGGATCGCACCGGCTCGCGGGCGGCAGAAGTCGGTCGCTGCGCGACTCCTTCGGATCCTCGCGGTGGCCCTCGAAGACTCGGTCCAAATGCTCGTCGAGCTTCCGCCGACCCGCTCGCCTCACCCCAGCGATCGTGGTCTACCTTCGCAGCAGGCTGGCCGACTCGGCGGGCGTGGCCACTGAGATGTGACAGCCGGTGCCGAGCTCGAAGCCGGCGAAGCTCGACAGCCGCGGCAGGATCTCGAGGTGCCAGCGCCAGCCATCGGGCAGCATCGCCTTGGTGCAGTTGGCGTGCGGCGCCTGGTGGAGCCACCAGTTGTAGTCGGCGCCCGGGACGATTTGCTCGAGCCGCGCGACGAACCGTTGCGTGAGCGCCGCCACCGCCGCCACGCGGTCGGACGACGTGGCGTGGAACCAGGCTTCCGCCGCCCGCGGCACGATCCAGGTCTCGAAGGGCTGGCGGATCGCGTGCGGCACGAGCGCGACGAGATCTCCCTCCTCGGCCACGATCCGTCTCTCGGCCTCGGCCTGCTGCACGAGCGCTGCAAACCCGTCGGCCGCCGCCCCGGCCGCCTCGAGCTCCACCGCGATCGCCGGCGGCACGAAGTCGAGCGCGACGAGCTGGCTGTGGAGATGCTCGAGCGACGCGCCCGCCCGCGGCCCAGAGTTTTTGAAGATGGTCGCCCAGGCGAGGTCGTCGCGGCGGGCGAGCATGGCGAGCCTGAGCCGGCAGAGCTCCCAGACATCGCGCCAGCGGGCCGGATCGACCTCGAGGATCGACCGCACATGATCGGGCGACTCGATCACGACATCGTGCACGCCATGGGCCGGCCGGCTGCCGGCGGCTGCACGATCTATTGCTGCTGCCGATTCAGGGGCCAACTCCTCGACCACCGGGTAGCGGTTGGGAATGATCCGCGCCTGCCATGGGCCGGCGGCCGCGTCGGGTGAGCGCAGGAGGTCGGGCGGCGTGAGCGACTCGTTGCCCGCGCAAAATGGGCACTCGGCGAGCCGGCCGCCGCCGCGGTGGGCCGACTCCAACTCGATCGGCCGCTCGGCCCGTCGGGGCGCGACGAGCACCGTGCGCGCGGCGAGCGGATCGTGATGGCGGCGTGGCGCGAGGCCGGCGGGCTCGGCGGCAGGAATGTCGGCTGTCATGGCGTCGACGAGTATGGCATGGATCGCCCCACCCCGCCCGCCGTGTTGCGTGTTGAACGCGTCTGGGGCCGCCCGTAGACTCTCTGTCGATTCATTCCTTGGATCTTGTTTCCCTCGGATTCTGTTTTCGGAGACCCAGCACATGCTCACGGTTGGCGACTCGTTCCCCCAGTTCAGCGTTCAGGCCTGCGTTGGCACCGGCAAGGACGACATCAAGCTGCTCACGAACGCCGACTACAAGGGGAAGTGGGTCGTCTACTTTTTCTATCCCAAGGATTTCACGTTCGTCTGCCCGACCGAGTTGGCCGAGTTCAACAAGCAGCTCAAGGCCTTCGCCGATCGCGACACGAGCGTGGTGGGTGGCAGCACCGACAACGAGTGGTCGCACATGATGTGGCGGCGGTCGCATGCCGATCTCAAGGATCTCGGTTATCCCTTGATCGCCGCGCAACTGCTCGCCCCGGCGCTCGGCATCCTGGAAAAGACCGAGGGCTATTGCCTGCGGGCCACGTTCATCGTCGATCCCCACGGCGTGATCCAGTGGGTCGACGTCAACCAGGGCCGCGTGGGCCGCAACGTGGCCGAGGTGCTCCGTGTGCTCGACGCCCTGCAGAGCGATGAACTCTGCCCCTGCAACTGGAAGAAGGGCGATCCCTACGTGAAGGTCGGGTGAGCCGGCCTGGGTTCCATGGGCGCACTCTCGTGAAAACGACCCGACGCCCCTGGGCGAGCAAGTTTGCCGACGCGTTTCGCGGGCTCTCGCGTGCCGTGCGGACGCAGTCGAGTTTTTTCGTCCATGTCTGGGTGGCCGTGGCGGTGGTCGTCGCCGGCGCCGTGCTGCGCGTGTCGCTGGTGGAGTGGTGCCTGCTCGCCGGCGCGATCGGCATCGTGCTCGTGGCGGAAACCTTCAACACGGCGATCGAGTCGCTGGCCCGGGCGTTCGACGCCAGGCGCCATCCGCGGATCCGCGACGCCCTCGACATGGCGAGCGCCGGAGTGCTTTTGAGCGCGATGACGGCGGCCGTGATCGGCCTGATCGTGCTCGGGCACCGGATCGTCGGTCTTCTTGGGATTGGGTAGACAGGCACAGAGGCCTGTCCTACGTGTTGGCGTACAGGAATGGCGTTGACCGCGTTTTCCAGGTTTGCGTAGTTTCCGAGGTCTTTGGTTCACGGATCGAACCCTTCTGGAGGAATGATCAATGGGTAAGTTGCTCGCCGAGGCGATCGGCACGTTTTGGCTCGTTCTGGGTGGCTGCGGCAGCGCCGTGTTGGCGGCCGCCTATCCCGATCTCGGCATCGGCTTCGTGGGCGTCTCGCTCGCGTTTGGTCTCACGGTGCTGACGATGGCCGCCGCGATCGGCCACATCTCGGGCTGCCATCTCAACCCGGCCGTCACGGCGGGGCTCGTGGCCGGCGGCCGCTTCCCGCTCAAGGACGCCCTGGGCTACATCGTGGCGCAGGTGATCGGCGGCGTCGCCGGCGCCGGCGTGCTCTATCTCATCGCCCGCGGCATCCCCTCGTTCGACGTTGCGGCCGGCTTCGCGTCGAACGGCTACGAGGCCCACTCGCCGAATGGCTATTCGCTCGCCGCCTGCTTCATCACCGAACTGGTGATGACGGCGATGTTCCTCTTCGTGATCCACGGGGCGACCGACAGGCGGTCGAGCGCGATCATCGCCCCGATCGCGATCGGCCTCTGCCTGACGCTGATCCATCTGATCAGCATCCCCGTCACCAACACCTCGGTGAACCCGGCCCGTAGCACGGCGACGGCGTTCTTCACCGGCGGCTGGGCGGTGCAGCAGCTCTGGCTCTTCTGGGTGGCGCCGATCGTCGGCGGCATCCTCGGCGGCCTGCTCTATCGCTGCGTCGACGAGTGCGATTGAGCGCTCGCCGCTCCCGCACGAGCATCCATTCGATGTCCCGGCCGCCGGTGGCGACACCGGCGGCCGGGTTTTTTATTTGGCCCGCACGTCGTAGCAGAGAATCCGGTCGCCCTCGCGGAGGTAGAGCAGGCCATCGAGGATCACCATGTGGGCCCAGCTGGGGCGGTCGCCGCTGCCGGGCACCTTGAACGATCCAAACTCTTGGTATTCCACCGGGCTCGCCTTCACGAGCGAGAGGGTGCCATCGGCGTAGCGGATGTAGAGGTGGCCGTCAGCGGCCGCCACCGTCGCCGAGCCCTTGCCGCTGCCGCGCTGCTTCCAGACGACCTTGCCCGTCAGCAGTTCGGCGCAGAACGGAATCCCCTTGTCGTCGGAGTCGCCGTAGAGATGGTCGCCGACGAGCAGAATCCCGCCATGCTTGTTGGCGAGCTCGGTCTTGAGGCCATAGATCTCCTCGACCGTCACGGCGCCGTCGGCCCCGGGTACCTGCCGGAGCAGCGCGCCGCCGCGCTTGTAGCCGGCCGAGAAGAAGACGAGATCGTCGCGGACGATCGGCGTCGGGATCACGGCCGTCGTCTGTTCGATCGGGTAGGCCCAGAGGAAGCGGCCGGTCGCGGCATCGACGGCGAAGGCGCCGCTCGCAGTCGTCTGCACGTAGATCCGCTTCCCCTTCACGGTGCTGACGACGATCGACGAATGGCCGGCGCCCCGGTCGAGTTTCATCGGGCAGGCCCAGATCATGCGGCCCGTCTTCTTGTCGAGCGACACCATCGTCGCCTTCTCGCCGCCGGGCGTGCAGACGAGCCGGTCGCCGTCGATCGTGACCGATTCGCTGTAGCCCCAGGGGTCTCCCTTCGCGCCGCCGAACTCTGCCTTGAGATCGACGCGGAAGAGCTCTTTGCCGTCGGTCGTGCGGCAGGCCACGAGCTGGCCGAACGGCGTGATCACGTGGACGGTGTCGCCATCGACCGTCGGCGTGCTGCGGGAACTCTGCCAGGATTCCTGGCCGTCGGTCCAGGGCTGGCCGGTCTTCGTCTTCCAGAGCGGCTTGCCCGTCGCGCGATCGAAGCAGGCGAGGTATTCGTCGGCATCGCCGGCCGTGGAGAGGCCGTCGCCGAGCGTGTAGATCCGGTCGGCGGCGATCGCGAGGCTCGCGTAGCCGCGGCCTGCGCCGGCCGCCTCCCACACCAGCGGCGGGCCTTCCGCCGGCCAGGCCGTGAGCAGCCCGGTGTCGGGCGCGACGGCCGTGCGGCCGGGGCCGCGGAAGGTCGGCCAGTCGGCGCCGCGGGCCACGGGAAGAAGCGAGACGGCGGCCAGGGCAAACAGGCAGCGGCCACGCAGTGAACGGATGCGCTGGGAAACCATAGGTTCGTGCTCCGAAACCGGACGATTCGATCGGCTGCGAGCCTACGGCCCGCGCGCGGGCCGGGTCAATCGCCGCGCGGCAGCCGGAGGGTACACTGAACATAGTGAAGTCTGTCGTCTCCCCCGTTGAGAAGGAGCCTGGAGCGTGTCCGGTCCCGCTGCGTCTGATCCGTTGTTTGGCAACCGCGTCACCGTCGAGCAGGTGGAGGAGGGGCACGACCTCGCCCCGAAGTTCGACGCCGCCGGCTTCATCCCCTGCGTGACCACCGATTTTCATTCCGGCGAGGTGTTGATGGTGGCGGTGATGAACCGCGAGGCGCTCGCCAAGACGATCGAGACGGGGGAGGCCCATTATTGGAGCCGCAGCCGCCAGCAGCTCTGGCACAAGGGAGCCACCAGCGGCCTCGTGCAGAAGGTCACCGAGATGCGGATCGACGACGACCAAGACTGCGTGTGGCTGCGGGTCGAGATCGCCGGCGGCGCGAGCTGCCATGTGGGCTACCGCAGCTGCTTCTATCGGAAGGTGCCGGTCGGCGCCGAGCGGCAGCAGGGCACGGCGCTCGAGTTTCTGGAGCACGAAAAGGCATTCGATCCGAAGGCCGTCTACGGCGACGCCCCGAATCCCACCCAGTTGTGAATGGAAAGCCGATGCTCACTCCCTCCCAGGTCGCAGAGACCTACTTCCTCGAATCGCGGCACCAGTTGCTGGAAATCGCCGCCTATCTCGATCGCTATGACGCCGCCGTGGCCCGCTCCGGCGACCGCAACGGCCAGGCCGCCGCGGATGAAAAAAAACTCGCGGTGATCCGCCGGGCTTTGCAGATCGTCGCCGAGCAGAAGCCCGCGCAAGAGCGGACGGTCGCCCTGCTCGAACTCTTCGCCACCGTCTAGGCTGGTCGCCACCGAAGGAATCGACACCATGCAGATCATCCAGCCCCACTACCACGCGATCGCCCGCACCGCGCAAGACTACGAGCGGATGGCGATGAGCGGCGTCGTGGCCGTGGCCGAGCCGGCCTTCTGGGCGGGCTTCGACCGGCTCTATCCCGAGACCTTCATCGATTACTTCCGGCAGATCAGCGAGTTCGAGCCGACGCGGGCCGCGCAATACGGCATTCGCCACTTCTCGTGGGTGGCGGTGAACCCGAAGGAGGCGGAAAACCCCACGCTCACCCGCGAGGTGCTGAAGCACTTTCCCGAGTTCTTCGCGAAGCCCACCGTGCTCGGCGTCGGCGAGACCGGGCTGCACAAGTCGACGAAGAATGAGTGCGAGTCGCTCGAGGCGCACGTCGACATCGCGATGAAGCACGGCCAGCTCGTCCTCATCCACACGCCTCACCTGGCCGACAAGGCGCATGGCACGAAGCGGGTGCTCGAGGTGCTCGCCGGCATGAACATCGACCGCGAGCGGGTCTGGATCGACCATGTCGAGGAGCAGACGATCCGCCCCTGCCTCGACGCCGGCTACTGGGTGGGCTTCACGCTCTATCCGATCACCAAATGCTCGCCGAAGCGGGCTGTGGACATGCTGGAAAAGTATGGCACGGAGCGGATCCTCGTGAATTCCTCGGCCGACTGGGGGCCGAGCGATCCCTTCACGCTCCAGGAATGCATCCTCGAGTACCGCCGCCGCGGCCACTCGCTGCAGGACGCGATCGAAGTGTTCCACAACAACCCCTGCCGATTCCTGGGGCAGAACCCGAAGTTCGACATCCAGCCGATCCGCGTGGAGCCGGCCGGCGAGCGCGTCACCGCCTAGAAGCCCATCTGCGAGGAAGTCTGCCATGCACGATTCAGCGATCACGCAACTTGCGCTCGTCCGCCAGTTGAAGTTTTGTGCGGGGCACCGTCTCTACCGCCACGAGAGCAAGTGCGCGTTTTTCCACGGCCACAACTACCGCGTCGATGTGGAGGTGGTGGGGATCGGCAGCGGAACGGACGTCGATAGCGTCGGCCGGATCGTCGATTTCTCGATGATCAAAAAGCGGATGCTCGGCTGGCTCGACGACAACTGGGACCACGGCTTCCTGATCTTCGAGGAAGACGACAATGCGCTCGCGGCGATCAAGATGGTGCAGCCCACGAAGTATTTCGTGATGCCCTACAATCCGACGGCCGAGAACATGGCCCGCTACCTGCTCGAGGTGGTGGCGCCGAACGTGCTCGGCGATCTGGGCGTGGTCGCCCGGAAGGTGATCGTCTGGGAAACCGACGAATCCTGCGCGGTGGCGTCGCTCGTGGGCGATCCTGGCGACCTCGCCACCACGCTCGAGTCGGCCGTCCTCATCGACCATCGCCCGTAACATGACCCCCACCCCATCCTTTCCCACGACCCGCCTCCGCCGCAATCGTCAGCAGGAGTGGCTGCGCCGCGCCGTCGCGGAGACGGTGCTCTCGCCCGCCGACCTCGTCTGGCCGCTCTTCGTCCACGAGCACGAGGCCAGCCAGCCGGTGGCGAGCATGCCCGGCGTCGAGCGGCTCTCGATCGACGGCGTCGTGAAGGCGGCCGACGAGGCGGCGCGGCTCGGCATTCCCGCCGTGGCGCTCTTCCCGGTCGTGGAGGCGAAGCACAAGTCGGATGACGCCCGCCATGCGCACCAACCCGACAACCTCGCCTGCCGGGCCGTGCGCGCGATCCGCACGCAGTTGGGTGACTCAATCGGGATCATCTGCGACGTCGCCCTCGATCCCTACACGAGCCACGGCCATGACGGGCTGCTGCGGGATGGCCGCATCGTCAACGACGAGACGGTCGCGGTGCTCTGCAAGCAGGCCGTAGCGCTTGCCGAGGCCGGCTGCCCCGTCGTGGCTCCGTCCGACATGATGGACGGCCGCGTCGGCGCGATCCGGCAGGCGCTCGACGCCGCCGGCCGGCAGGACGTCTGCATCCTGTCGTATGCGGCCAAGTATGCGTCGGCCTTCTACGGCCCCTTCCGCGACGCGCTCGGCAGCGCCGGGGCGCTGGGCGCGGCCGACAAGAAGACCTACCAGATGGACCCCGCCAATGCCGACGAGGCGATCCGCGAGGTGGCTCTCGATCTCGCCGAGGGCGCCGACATGGTGATGGTGAAGCCGGCGCTCACGGCGCTCGACATCATCCATCGCGTGAAACAGTCGTTCGGCGTGCCGACCTTCGCCTATCAGGTCAGCGGCGAATACGCGATGATCCAGGCCGCGGCGGCGAATGGCTGGATCGATGGGAAGAAGGCCGCCTTGGAGAGCGTGCTCGTGATCAAGCGGGCCGGCGCCGACTGCATCCTCACCTACTTCGCCCCCGACCTCGCCCGGCAGGTGAGGTAGGGTAGGCTTCAGCCTGCCTGTTTTGCTCGCGACAGGCTAAAGCCTGTCCTACTTGGGTCGAAAGGCCACGAGCCGATCCGGATCGGTCTCGAGCCGCGGTGGAGTCGGGTTGCCGGTGTGGATGAGATCCACGCAGTAGGGGATCGCGGGAAACACGGCGTCGAGGCATTCGCGGATGCTCTTCGGCCGCCCCGGCAGGTTGACCACGAGCGCTCTGCCGCAGACCCCCGCCGTCTGCCGCGAGAGGATCGCCGTCGGCACATACTTCAGCGACACCTGCCGCATGAGTTCACCGAAGCCGGGCAGCATTTTCGTGCAGACTTTTTCGGTCGCCTCCGGCGTCACGTCGCGTGGCGCGGGGCCCGTGCCGCCGGTCGTCACGACGAGGCAGCAGCCGGCCTCGGCCATCTCGCGGATCGCCGCCGCGATCGCCTCGATGTCGTCAGGCACGATCTGCTCGCGGGCTTCCCATGGGGAGGTGAGCACCTCGGCGAGATACCCGCGGATCGCCGGCCCGCCTTCGTCGGCGTATTCGCCGCGGCTCGCCCGGTCGGAGACGGTGAGGATGCCGATGAGGGTCGTCATAGGTGGGACAGGCTTTAGCCTGTCTGTGTGGCCTGTGACAGGCTGAAGCCTGTCCTACACGACGCCGCGAGATTCGAGCAGCCGGATCACCGCGTCGACGCACTTGCCTACCGGCCACTCGTGGGTCGGGAGCACGAGGTCGGGCTTCGCCGGCGGCTCGTATGGCGCCGAAACGCCGGGGAAGTTGGCGAGTTCGCCCGAGTCGGCGAGCGGGTAATGGCCGTCGGTGTCGCGTTGGCGGCAGACCTCAAGCGGCGCCGAGAGGTGGACGACGAGGAATCGGTCGCGGCCCACGCGATCGGCCGCCTTCTGCCGCACCTCCTCGTCGGGCGCCACGAAGGCGCCGACGCAGAGGATGCCTGCGTCGTTGAAGAGGCGGGCCACCTCAACGCTGCGCCGCAGGTTCTCACTCCGTTCTGCCGTGGTAAAGCCCAAGTCCTTGCTGATCCCCAGCCGCATGTTTTGCCCGTCGAGCACGACGACGGCGCGGCCCATGTCGAAGAGCTTTCGCTCGAGCGCCTTGGCGATCGTCGATTTGCCGGCGCCGGTGAGGCCCGTCAGCAGGATCGTCGCGGGCTTCTGGCCGAACCGCGCCTCGCGCTCCTCGGCCGTGACGGCGCTCGATTCGCCGTGGAGGTGCTCGGCCGTGGCGGAATCGCCCCAGTGGTCCCCTGACACGTCGTCGGGCTCGCGGTCGAGGATCATGCCGGCGCCGACCGTCGCGTTGGTGAGCCGGTCGATCATGATGAAGGAGCCGGTGGTGCGGTTGCGCCGGTAGGCGTCAAACGCGATCGGGCTCGTGAGCGTGATGGCGCAGCGGGCGATCTCGTTGAGCGCGAGCGTGGGAGCGGGCTGGCGGTGGAGCGTGTTGACGTCGACCCGGTAGCGGAGCGTGCTCACCGCGCCGGTCGTGAGCTTGCTCGTCTGCTTGAAGAGATACTGCTTCCCCGGCACAAGTGGCTCCTCGCTCATCCAGACGACCGAGGCGTCGAACTTGTGATCCACCTTCGGCACGTTGCCGGGCCGCACGAGCATGTCGCCGCGGCTGGAGTCGATTTCGTCTTCGAGCGTGAGCGTGACCGACTGCGGGGCAAATGCCTCCTCGATCTCGCCGTCGAAGGTCACGATGGTCTTCACGCGGCTCTTCTTCCGCGAGGGGAGCGACAGCACCTCGTCACCGCGCCGGATGATGCCGGAGGCGATCGTGCCGGCGAACCCGCGGAAATTCAGGTGGGGCCGCAGCACAAGCTGCACCGGATACCGGAAGTCTTCCATGTTGCGGTCGGAGCCGATGTAGACGGTCTCCAGGAGCGGCATCAGCGGCGAGCCGGTGTACCACGGCATATTGGGGCTGTTGGTGACGACGTTGTCTCCCTTCAGGGCCGAGATCGGCATGAAGTGGACGTCGGGCAGCTCGAGCCGCGACGCGAAGTCGACATAGTCGGCCTTGATTCTCTCGAACACCGCTTCGTCGTAGTCGACGATGTCCATCTTGTTGATCGCCACGACGATGTGCTTGATGCCCAGGAGCGACACGATGAACGAGTGCCGTTTCGTCTGCGTGAGCACGCCGTGGCGGGCGTCGATCAGGATGATCGCAAGATCGGCCGTCGAGGCGCCCGTCGCCATGTTGCGGGTGTATTGCTCGTGGCCGGGCGTGTCGGCGATGATGAATTTCCGCCTGTCGGTCGAGAAGTAGCGGTAGGCCACGTCGATCGTGATCCCCTGCTGCCGCTCGTCTTCGAGGCCGTCGGTGAAGAGGGCCAGGTCGACCTCATCGCCGGTCGTGCCATAGCGGGTCGTGTCTTTCTTGATCGCGGCGAGCTGATCCTCGTAGATCATCTTCGACTCGTAGAAGAGCCGACCGATCAGCGTGCTCTTGCCGTCGTCCACGCTGCCGCAGGTGATGAACCGCAAGAGTTCCTTGCGCTCGTGCTGCGCGAGGTATTCGTTGATGTCGGTTGCGATGAGTGTCGATTGGTGGGACATGGTGTCGTCTTGTGAAGAGTTTTGTATTCACCCGCATTGCCGCCGGAACGGCAGAAGGTGCCTCGCGGAGTCCCTCGAAGACTCGGTCCTAACGCTCGTCACGCTTCCGCCGATCCCGGCGTTCAGCATCGGGGGTTCGAAACCCGATCATCGAGTCAAATGAGTTAATCTAGGCAATCTTAACTGCTTTCGGCAATTCGCCCCGCGCTCACGCGACTGTTCATCGGCGCGCGGAGCGTGGATACTGCTGTTTCCATGAGTTTGTTTCTCACCGCGCAAAAAGAGGTTCTTGCGATGCCGTCACGAACGACCGTGAAGTCTCGAGTGTGTGCCGGAGCCCTGCAGACGGCCCTGTTGTGTGCCGCAGTGTCTTGCTGCATCGATGTCGCCGAGGCCAAGCCGCGTGTTGAGCGGATCGCCGAGCGGCGGATCATGCGGCTCGAGGCGATGGAGCGACGCATGGAAGCGGCTGCGCAGATGCCGCCGCGGCCGGCAGACGTGCGCCGCGCGATCCGCGCAGGCGCGCCGCTGCCCGGTGTTGGCCCGAACGCCATGCCGCTGGGGGCCGCCCGCCCGGCGCCGCAGGCCGCCGCGCCGATTGTGGCCGCGCCGAAGCCACCGGCTGCCGTCGCGGCGTCGGAGCAGGCGAAGCCCGTGCCGGCCATCGCGAAGGAACAGCCGCAAACTGTCACCCCCGCCACCGCCGTCGATGACGGCACGCAGAGCGTGCTTGTGCAGGGCGAACCAAAGCTCGCCGCCCCTACGCCCGCCGACGAAAAGATCGAGCCGATCGAGTTGCTGCCCACCCCGTCGGCCAAGTAGGACAGGCTTCAGTCTGTCGGCAACGTACGACAGGCGTCTCTGCCTGTCTCCAGAAGACCGCTCACGACAGGCACAGAGGCCTGTCCTATGATGACCGCAGCGTGTCGGCTTGTCGGCGGATCGTGCGCAGTTCGACCGCGTCCTTGCGGCCGAGGTTCTTGAGCTGCATCGTCATCCGCTGGTTCTTCGCGAGCAGCTTTTCGTGCCGGGCGAGGAAGTCCCAGTAGAGCGTCGTGAAGGGGCAGGCTTCGGGGCCGCTGGCCACCTTCGGCTTGTAGCGGCAGCCCTTGCAGGCGTTGCTCATGCGGTCGATGTAGGCGCCCGTCGCGCAATACGGCTTCGAGGCCATCACGCCGCCGTCGCCAAACTGGCTCATGCCGAGCGTGTTGGGTAACTCCACCCACTCGACCGCATCGACATAGACGGCCAGATACCACTCGTGCACCTGCTGCGGCTTCACGCCGAGCAGCAGCGCGAAGAGCCCCGTCACCATCAGCCGCTGGATGTGGTGGGCGTAGCCGTAGCGGAGCGTCTGCTGGAGCGCGTCCTTGAGGCAATTCATCTCGGTGGCCGCCGTCCAATAAAAATCGGGCAACGGCAGGTCGGCGCCGAGCGCGTTGCGTTCGACATACTCCGGCATGAAATGCCAGTAGACGCCGCGGACATATTCCCGCCAGCCGATCACCTGCCGGATGAAGCCTTCCGTCGCCTCGAGCGGCGCCTGCCCCGCGCGGTAGAGCTTCTCGGCGGCCGCCACCACGTCGCGTGGGTCGAGCAGCTTCATGTTCATCGCCTGCGCGAGCCGGGAATGATAGAGCCAGGGCTCACCGGTCCAGATCGCGTCTTGATAGCGGCCGAAGTCTGCCAGGCGATGGGCGAGAAAGTCGTCGAGGGCCGCGCGGGCGTCGGCGGGCGTCACCGGCCAGTCGAAGTCGTCGAGGCTGCCGGGGTGGGAGGCGAACCGGGCATTCACGAGGTCGATCACCCCGCGGGTCGTCTGGTCAGGGGCGAACCGCACCGGCGCTGGAAGTTTCCCCGGGCCGGTCTTCGGAAACGCGCCGCGGTTTTCCACGTCGTAATTCCACTGGCCGCCGGCCGGCTCGCCGTCGTCCATGAGCACGCCACACCTTTCGCGCAAGGGCCTGTAGAAGTATTCGAGCCGCAATTGCTTGCGGCCCTTCGCGTGGGCCGCAAACTCCTCGCGCGACGAAAAGAAATGCCGGTCAGTCCGAATCTCGAGCGGGATGCCGGCCTCTGTGGCGGCGGCCTTGAGCGATTGCTGCACCCGCCACTCGCCGGGCTCCACGACGATGAGCCGCTCCGGCGCGAAGCCGGCCTGCTTCAGCCGCGCGAGGCTCACGAGCAGGGCGGCGGCGAGTGAGGGTGGCTCCTTGGCCCCGGGCTTCGCCGCGAGCGCGGTGTAATCGACGTCGATCCGCTCCTTTGCCAGACAATCGCGAAAGTGCCGCATCGCGGAGAGAAACACCGCGATCCGGGCCTTGTGGGTCCAGACGTGCGTCGATTCCTCCGCCACCTCGGCCATCCACACGCGGTCGCGGCCGCGGTCGAAGCCATCGAACGCAGCGCTCTTGCGGTCGAGCTGGTCGCCAAGCACGAGGATGAGATTTCCGGCCATGAGGAATAGTCTATAGCTCCATGACGTTTCCACGGGGCCCGCTCAAGCTCGACGATTGCCAGGCCCACGGCCAAGGCTCCGGGAGCGAACTCTTCGTCGTGGAGGGGGATTCCGCGGCCGCTGCGGTGAGTCGCGTCCGCGATCCGGCGTTTCAGGCCGTGCTGCCGATGCAGGGCAAGCCGCTCAATGCCTTGAAGGCCAGCGAGAAGAAGGTGGCCGGCCACCCGCTCTTCCAAGCGCTCGCCGAGGCGATCGGCTTTCGGTTTGGCGACCTTTTCGAGCTGGCGTCCCGCCGCTACGAGCGGATCCTCCTGCTCATGGATCCCGATGCCGACGGCATCCATTGCGGCGTCTTGATGCTGATGTTTTTCCAACGTTGGATGCCGGCCTTGCTCGATGCAGGCTGCGTGGAGATCGTCCGCGCGCCATGGGGCGAGGTGCTCGTCGCCGGCGAGCCTGCGCCACGGGTCGCCTTCTCGGAGCATGAGCTGCAGCACATGGCCGATGTCTTCAGTGGACAGGGGGCGGTGGTGACGCGACGCTACCGCGGCCTGGCCGCGATCGAGCCCGGTGTGATCGCCGCCACGTGCGTTGCGCCTGACAGCCGCCGCACGAGCCCGATCTCAGCCGCAGAGGCGGCGTCGTTGATCGGGATGTTGAGCGGCCTCAAAACGCATTCCCCGAAAACGCCTCGCCGCCGTTGAAGCTCGAGAGCGCGGCCCAGATGGTTGGCTCGATGGAGTTGGCGATGAACCGCGTGCCGCCGTCGCCAAACATCACGTTGCAGCCGTTCGGGTGATCGGAATACATCTGGCAGACGTGGGCGTGCGGGTCGTTCGGCGGATGGATCACGCCGGGTTCGTCTTCGGCCGGCCCGCTGTGCACGAGCAGGAGGGTCGCGGCCGCGTCGGGCTCACTCTGGCTCGACTGCACGAATTCGGGGGTCGGGTGCGAAAAGCCGCCGGGCACGGTGCCGGCCCAGGCCTTCTGCGAAAGCCGCGAGAGGTGCTCGCCGAGAAAGACCGTCTTCGATGTGCCATCGGTCACCTGGCTGATCTTGAGCCACGAGTTGCGGTAGAGCGGCCCATTGGCCGCGCCAGCCCATGAATCGAGCGGTCGTCCCCAGGGCTCGCCGTGGCCGGCGTTGCCCACGTAGCTCGAGCGGCCGAGCGTCGCGCCTGAAGGATGTGGGCTGCCCGATTCGAGCTGCACCGCAAACGCCTCGCGGGGACCGGTGTCGGAGGGGCAGCGGAAAAACGGCACCGATGCGGAAACGACCGCCGCGTTCGCCGGGTCGGCGATGCCGAGGTCGGCGCGGTAGCGGTCGGCGAGCTGGCCCTCCTCGATGAAGGCCGCGATGAGCAGGCCCCAGCCGGTGCCGGGCGGGCGGTCGCGAGTGGCCGGATCCTGCGGCGTGCGGCTCGCCTCGCTGACATAGCCCGCGGGAAATCGCTTCTTCGCCGACTCGTGCCCCAGGAGGCCGATCCCCAGCTGCCGCAGGTTGCTCGAGCAGGCCGTGCGCCGCGCCGATTCGCGGGCCGACTGCACCGCCGGCAGCAGCAGCCCCACGAGCGTGCCGATGATGGCGATCACCACGAGCAGCTCGACGAGGCTGAACCCGCGCCGCGGCTGCGGTGCGAAGAGCCCGTTTCTTTCAGGCGAGAATCGCATTTTGAATCCTCAAAACCTAGTTTTTGATGACTCAAAAAGTGTAGGCGGTCGGTCGGGGCCGGGCAACCGCGGGCAGACGAGCCGGGGGCTTGGGGGAAATCGAGGCGAGTTGGCGTATCCCCGCCTCCGAAGCCGAGGTTTTCACCAACCCGCCGGCGGTTTTCAGCTAGGTTGGAACCGCCCACCACAAGAGACTGCCTTCATGCGAGTCGCCTTCTACGACACCAAGCCCTACGACCGGCAATACATGCTGGCTGCCGCCGGAGCCGACACCATCTCGTGGTCGTTTCATGATTTTCGGCTCACCGCCGAGACAGCCGGCATCGCCGCGGGCGCCGATGCCGTCTGTGCGTTCGTCAATGACCGGCTCGACCGCGCCTGTCTCGAACGTCTCGCCTCGATCGGGATTCGGCATGTGGCGTTGCGCTGTGCCGGATTCAACAACGTCGATCTGCCGGCCGCCAAGGGCTTTGGCATCACGATCACGCGGGTGCCTGCCTATTCGCCGCATGCGGTGGCCGAGCACACCGTGGCTCTCGTCCTCACGCTCAACCGCCATACCCATCGCGCCTTCAATCGCGTCCGCGAGCAAAACTTCTCGCTCAACGGGCTCGTCGGATTCGATCTCCACGGCAAGACCTGCGGCATCGTCGGCACCGGGAAGATCGGCCGGTTGGCGGCGGAAATCTTCCGTGGCTTCGGCATGCGGGTCATCGCCCACGATCCGTATCCGGCGACCGACTGGGCGGCGGACCGTGGCATCGAATACCAACCCTTCGATGCCGTGCTCGAGGCCAGCGATATCCTTTCGCTCCATCTTCCGCTCACGCCACAGACGCACCACATGATCGGTGTCGAGGCAATCCGCCGGATGAAGCCCGGGGCGATGCTCGTCAACACCAGCCGCGGCAAACTCATCGACACGACGGCCGTCATCGCAGCCCTCAAGCGCGGCCACCTTGGTGGCCTGGCGATCGATGTCTATGAGGAAGAGGAGGGGATTTTTTTCGAAGATCTCTCGGGGCAGGTGCTGCAGGACGACGAGCTGTCGCGCCTGCTCTCGTTTCCCAATGTGCTCGTGACCGCCCACCAGGCGTTTCTCACCCACGAGGCCCTCGCGGAAATCGCCAGAGTCACCGTGGAAAACCTGCTCCGCGCGGGCCGCGGGGCTTCGCCACTCGCCGGCACGTCGCTCACCGACGCCGGCTGAGGATCCCTGCGGCTCCAGATCCCGGCGGCCGGGCCTCTTACTTGCAAAAGAGTTGCATATCGGGCAGAGTGTGGGGCTGTCGGGGCATGGTGCCCTGCATCCACGCGGAGGTGTTTATGCACGCGAACGTGTCTAGCACGAATGTGTCTCGGTCGGATCGCCGGCTGCCTGTCACGGTGCTCTCGGGGTTTCTCGGGGCCGGAAAAACCACGCTCTTGAACCATGTGCTGGCCAACCGCGAGGGCCTGCGGGTGGCGGTGATCGTCAACGACATGAGCGAGGTGAATATCGACGCCCAGCTCGTGGCCAATCCGCTGGCCACGCCCACGGCCGGCCGGCTCAGCCGCACCGAGGAAAAGCTCGTCGAATTCTCCAACGGCTGCATCTGCTGCACGCTCCGCGAAGACCTGCTCGAGGAGGTGGCGAAGCTGGCCCGCGAGGATCGCTTCGACTACCTGCTCGTGGAGAGCACGGGCATCTCCGAGCCGCTCCCCGTCGCGGAGACCTTCACGTTCACCGATGAGAAGGGGGAGAGCCTTTCGGCGCTGGCCCGGCTCGACACGCTCGTGACGGTGGTCGATGCGAAGAACTTTCTCGATGACTATTGCTCGCGTGACGAGCTCCGCGACCGCGGCATCGGGCTCGATGAAAACGATTCCCGTGACCTCGTGCAGTTGCTCGTCGATCAGGTGGAATTCGCGAACGTGATCATCGTCAACAAGACCGACCTGGTCGATGCCGACGACCTCGCCTACCTGGAGGCGATCCTGCGGAAGCTCAACCCGGCCGCGCGGATCATCAAGAGCCAGCGCGGTCAGGTGCCGATGAGCGAACTGCTCGACACGAAGCTTTTCGACATGGATCATGCCGGGAGCCACCCGGGCTGGCTCGCCGAGGCGCCGGGCACCCATACGCCCGAGACCGAGGAATATGGCATTTCGAGCCGCGTGTTTCGCTCTCGGCGGCCGCTGCATCCGCAACGATTCTGGGATCTCGTCACCGGCTCCGGCTTCAAGGGCGTGATCCGCTCGAAGGGATTTCTCTGGCTGGCGACGCGGCACGACTGGGCCGGCATCTGGTCCACCGCCGGCGTGGTCTCGAGCCTGCAACCGGGCGGCTCGTGGCTCGCGAGCGCCCCGGAAGAGGAATGGCCCGAGGAACTCGACGAAGAAGAGATCGCCGCGATCTGGGAGGAGCCCTGGGGCGATCGTCGGCAGGAGCTGGTCGTGATCGGGGCCAAGCTTTCCGACTCGCTGCTCGACCGGCTCGAGGCCTGCTGCCTGACTGACGAAGAGATGGAGCTGGGGCCGGAGGGCTGGCTTGGCCTCGAGGATCCCTTCCCGGCATGGCGGATCGTCGAGAGCGACGAGGAAGCTCTCGACGAAGGATCTCGCGGAGGGTAAGGCCCCTGAAAAACCACAAAATCAACGGTAAATCAGGCCGAAATAAACACTTGACCCCGCCGAATCCCCGCCTATACTCTGTTGCAATTGATCTGCACGAGACATTCGATGGCAGGCTGATTCGGCCTGCCTATGCAGATCAGACCTCGAGAAACGCTCGTGACGGCAGCCTGATTCCGACGCAGTGGCCTTCTTAGGCCCGCCTGGCGCGATCCGCCAGTAGGAATCTTCTTTCGCCCGTCTCCATGGTTCGCTTTCGCCTGTGGTGGAGTTTTCGTTCCACCCGACGCGAGCGAGGACGTTTGGGCAACAGGCCGCCGCACCCAATCCTTGACGCTATGTGCCACCACACTACACTTGCAAACGAGTTGCATATGAGCGAGTCGTGCGTTCAGCGCGGAAGGCGGGCTTTTGTGAGCAGCGGTGGTTTCACGCTCGTGGAGTTATTGGTCGTGATCGCGATCATCGGCACGCTCGTCGGCCTGCTCCTGCCTGCCGTGCAATCGGCCCGGGCTGCCGCGCGTCGCACGCAGTGCGCGAGCTGCATCCGGCAGGTGGGTCTCGGCGTGCTGAACTATGCCGATGCCCATCGCGGGCGGTTTCCATCGCGTTCGCACGTCGACCCAGGTCAGGAGGCTCGCAAGCTCCATTGGATCCAGCAGATTGCGCCGTTCGTGGAGAGCGTCGACGTCATTCGGCTCTGCCCGGATGATCCGCTGGGCACTTTGCGCATGACCGGTCTACCGGGTTCCGGCGTCGATTTCGCGGATCCTCAGCACACTGACCCAGCCAAGCGGTTCACGCCCAAGACCAGCTATGTGGTGAACGGTTATCTGTCGTTCGATGAGCGGGCGGCTTTTTCACAAGGCATCAACAATCTCAACAAAATCCCGGCGCGTTCAAAGATGGTGATGTTGTTCGAAAAGTATTCAAATCCTTTGGCCGTCAGTGATCGCACAAGACAAATTGCGGATATCACCAGTTCGCATTTCGATCACACGCATTCGCCGTCTTGGTTTGATTGGTGGGAAGACGAGAGGAGTCGAGTCTTCACCGATATCGCCGCAGAAATCCAGGTCGATCGGCATCGTGGAGGAAGCCATTTTCTCTATGCGGATGGCCATGTAGAGCTTGTTTCGGAATCGCAAATTCAGGCATGGATCGAGGAGCGATATGAATTCGCCAAGCCGAATTAATAACCTGCTGTTGTGCTGCGCAGGGGTTGTCATTGCGTTGACGGCATCCAGCTCGTACGCGCAAACGCATGCGAGTGATATTCAGCTGCTGCTCATCAATTCGCGGCTGGCCACCTCCGGCGGCTCGTATCCGGGCCCGCTCAATGGGCGGGTTTTCGAAGGAACGTTTCCGACAAACGGCGCTAACAACAATCCAGGATTCGATTCGGCTGCGGGCCTGCTCCAGCCGGGCGAAATGATCCGGTTCGACTTCGTTCGCGAAGTCTTGTACTGGAACGGAACGGCCCTCACGACGTCGCCAAGATCGATGACCGTTTCTCTCGGCAGCACGCAGTCGACACTGTCGCCCACCGATATCAGCGGCAAGCCGGGATTCGTGATCAATGGCGGCGATGCGCAGGGCGCGTTCCACGAGCACGTTTGGTTTTCGATCGGAAGCGGAGCACCTACGGGCCTGTATGGCGTGGTCCTAACGCTCGGGCCGGCCGGCACGAGCACGTTTGGCACGTCGGAGCCCTTCCTGATGGCCTTTAGCAGGGGGGCGACGAACCGGGAGGCCGGGCTCGACGCGATGGCCGCCACGTTGGTGGCCGTGCCCGAACCGACAACGCTGGGGCTCGCTGCGGCGGGGCTGGTGGCAGGTATTGCTAGCCGATGCCGGCGAGGAAAATCCCGAAAGCGCAACGCAGTTGCAAGTGCGCTGCGTGTGCAGTAAAGTCTCGCTTATTCCCTTTCCAGTCATCTATCTGAGGAACAATGCCATGCTGGGTTTCCGAAACAAAGCGATGAATGGTTCGACTTTTCTGCGGGCATCGTTTGCCTGCCTGGTAGCGGTCGCCGCCGTGGGGCTCGGCTCTGCTCGGGCGGGTGGAGTACACGCGGGTGATATCGAGCTGGAAATCGAAAACAACAAACTCGTCACACACAACGGCCGGTATTTTGAGTCTGCGTTCACTGATGCCGGTGGCGTTTATCGCAGCACCAGCCCTGGGTTCGATTCGGCTGCGGGTTTGCTCCAGTACTCCGAAGAGGAGCCAATGCAAGAAATTGGTTTCAACGTGCTGGGCCCGCTCTTGTATTGGGACGGCGAGCTGAAGGCGCCGCAGGCGGGCCTGGGACTGAGCCTTTTCTGGGGGCCGAGTAACGTATCCGTCACGGGCGCAAGTACGTCGGGCGTCGCTGGCTTCAGCCTCGGCGGGGCCACCGACCCAAACGGCAGGTTCCACGAGCATTTCACGTTCGAGATCGCGTCGAGCGCGGATGTTGGCGCCTATGGCGTGCTCTTGGAGTTGACGCCGGAAGGATCGAGCACGTTCACCAAATCCGACCCTTTCCTGCTCGTGTTCAATCGCGGTCTGGGTACCGCGGAATTTGAATCAGGCGTCGATGCCATGGTCCAGGTAACCGCCGTTCCCGAGCCGTCGAGCATCGCGCTGGCTGGCTTGGGCGTGACGGGCCTCGCCGGTGCGGCGCTGCGGCGGCGGATGCGGAAGCAGTAGTCCGCGTTCGCGAGTTCGCGTGCTCGAGTCGTTAGTAGTTACGTGCCGCAGAACGTGCGGTAGCAGCTCGTCGTGGGCGGCGGCGGTTCGGCATAGGCCGCCGCCGCCGCGTCGGGCTGAAAGGGTGAGGAGAGCACCGCGAGCAGCCGGTGGGTGGCCGCGAGCGGGTCGGTGTCGGCCGGATCCAGCCCGAAGCTCCCCTCGCCCGTGGCGGCGGCGAGGGCTTCCTCCACCCGATGGTTGCGGGGAATCACCCAGGGGTTCACGGCCGCCATCCGCGCGGCCGCGGTTTCCTGCGGCCGGCCCTCCCGGCCCAGCCGTTCGAGCCAGCGGGCCTGCCATGCGGCAAACGCCGGCTGACGATACCAGTCGTTTGCCGCCCGCTCGGCAGTGCTCGGGTCGAGCATCGAGCCAAGATCGCGAAACGTGTTCGTCCAATCGGCCCGTGCCGCGTGCATCCACGCGAGCAGCTCCGCGATCAGCTCGCCGTCTCCCGACTCCTCCGTCTCGAGCCCGAGCTTCGCCCACATGCCGGAAAGCCAGGCCCGCTCGAAGGCGGCTGAAAATCCCTGGATCGCGTCGGTGGCGATCGCGATCGCCGTGTCGGCATCCGGATCCAAAAGCGGCAAGAGCGTCTCGGCGAACCGCGCGAGATTCCACTGGGCGATCACCGGCTGATTGCCATAGGCATAGCGGCCATGCGCGTCGATCGAGCTGAAGACGGTGTCGGGATCGTAGGCATCCATGAATGCGCACGGCCCGTAATCGATCGTCTCGCCGGAGATCGCCATGTTGTCGGTGTTCATCACGCCATGCACGAAGCCCACGTGCTGCCAGCGGGCGATCAGGGCCGCCTGCCGATCAATCACGGCGGCGAGAAACTCGCGGTATTTCTCCGGGCCTTCGGCGACGATCTCGGGGTAGTGCCTGGCAATCGCATGATCGGCGAGGGCGACGAGCGCCGCGGGATCGCGGCGAGCCGCATACTCGAACGTGCCGACGCGAATATGGCTTGCGGCAACGCGGGTGAGCACCGCGCCGGTCAGCGGCGTAGTGCGATAGACCGTTTCGCCCGTCGTGACGACGGCAAGGCTCCGCGAGGTGGGGATGCCGAGGGCATGCATCGCCTCGCTGATGATGTATTCGCGAAGCATTGGCCCGAGCGCCGCGAGGCCGTCGCCATTCCGCGAAAACATCGTCCGCCCAGCCCCCTTCAGCTGGATGTCGAACCGTTTCCCAGAGGGCGCGATCTGCTCGCCGAGGAGAATCGCCCGACCGTCGCCGAGCATCGTGAAGTGGCCGTATTGATGGCCCGCGTAGGCCTGGGCGATCGGCTCGGCCCCGGCGGGCAATACCTGGCCGGCGAAGACCGCCGCCGTGGCCGGGTCGGCAGGATCGCCGCAGGAAAGCCCCAGCGATTCCGCGAGGCGGTGGTTGAGGATCGACACGCGCGGCGCACGGAACCGGGCCGGTTCGGCAGGGGTAAAAAGCACGGCCGGCAGCCGGGCAAACGAGTTGTCGAAGTTCCAGCCGGTCGGGCCGCTCACGGGTTGCCTTGCGTTGTTTTGAGGGGATTTCGCGGGGACAGAAATAGGGCCTGTTAGTCGGACGAGGCCGGTGCGGTTCTGAGACTGACGACGGAGACGCTGCCAGCCACGGCGGTTTTTCCCGAGTTGACCACCGCCAGAAGCCGATACTAACAGCCTCGTCCAGTAGCAGCCTGTCCATGGGCTTTTCAGGTTGGTGTCGGTTCCAGGCATTCGAACTCTTTTTTTCGATTGTCAGGAGGGACTCTCGTGATCGCATCCGTCAAGCAGTTTCCGGCCCGAGTGGATCGGAAAAGCCGGCGGGCCAAGCCCAAGCGGCCCGTCTCGGCCAAGACCCTCGCCAAGCGAAAGGCCCTCCTCGAGCAGCGTCGCGAGCATCTCTTCGGCCGGGAGATCGAATACATCCCCTGCCGCCAGTTCCTGAAGGCCAATGCCGAGGAACTCGCCACCATCGCCCCGGCCGATGCGGCGGTTCCGCTCGAGCAGCACGAGACACCAGCATCTGCCAAGGCACTCACGCCGTATCTCGCGAGCCTCTATCAGACGCGCCTGCTCACGAAAGATGAGGAGCAGTTTTATTTCCGGCGGATGAACTGGCTGAAGTTTCGCGCCGCCACCGCCCGCGGCCGGCTCGACCGACGCCGCGCGACGATCAAGCAGATCGACCAGGTCGAGGCCTGGCTCACCGAGGCCGAGACGGTGAAGTCGATCATCATCACGTCGAACCTCAGGCTCGTGGTGTCGATCGCCAAGAAGTTCATTGATCCGAACAACTCGTTCGACGAGCTCGTCAGTGAAGGAAACGTCGCCCTCATGCGGGCCGTCGAGAAATTCAATTTCGCGCTCGGCAACCGGTTCAGCACATATGCCACCTACGCGATCCAGCGGCACTTCTTCCGCGTCTCCCACAAGTCACGTCAGCTGCGGAAGCGGTTCGTGGCCACCGACGAGGTGATGAAGGACCGCGCCGGCGAGCCCGAAAACACCGACTACTGCTCGGCCGCGCAGATCGGCGTGCTCAAGGAGCTCTTCGCCGGGTTCCTCGGCGATCTCGAGCCGCGGGAGCGGCAGATCGTCGTGGCCCGGTTCGGCTTCGACGGCAAGCCGCCGCGGACATTCCGTGAGCTCGGCAGCCAGATGGGAGTCTGCAAGGAGCGGATCCGCCAAATCCAGACGCGGGCGATGGACAAGCTGCGAGACATGGCGGCGGAGGCCCGGCTCGAACAGACCGTCGGCGACTGGCTGTAATCGTGAGCCAACGCGTTCTCATCCTCGGCGGCGGCGGAGGCATCGGGTCAGCCGTGGCCCGGCTCGTCGTGGCCGCCGGCGGACGTGTCTTTCTCGCGGGCCGCGACGCGGCTCGGCTCGAGGCCATCGCGAACGAGCTCGGCATGCCCTGGGGCACGGTCGAAGCCACCGACCCCGATTCAATAGACGCCTGCGCCGATGCGGCGGCTGCGGCGCTCGGCGGTCTCGACGGCATCACCAATTGCGTGGGATCGATCCTGCTGAAGCCCGCGCACCTCACGAGCACCACCGACTGGCAGGCGACGATCGCGACCAACCTCACGAGCGGCTTCGGCTGCGTGCGTGCCGCGGGAAGGCTCTTGAAGGCGGAAGGGGGCTCGGTGGTGCTCGTGTCAAGCGCCGCGGCCCGCGTCGGCCTGGCCAACCACGAAGCGATCGCGGCGGCGAAGGCGGGCATCATGGGGCTCGTCTTGTCGGCGGCCGCCACCTACGCCCGGCAAAAAATCCGGTTCAATGCGGTTGCGCCCGGCCTCGTCCGCACGCCGCTCGCCGCGGGGCTCGTGTCGAGCGAATTGGCTGAGAAGGCTTCCGTGGGCATGCACCCGCTCGGCCGGCTCGGCGAGCCGGGGGACGTGGCCCGGGCCATCTTCTGGCTGCTCGACCCGGCCCAGAGCTGGGTGACCGCCCAGGTGATCGGCGTGGACGGCGGCCTGGCCGACGTGAAGCGCTAAACGTGGCGGCCGAATCCGCCTTGCGGCGGTGGCCGCAGGCCCCCTATCTTCCCGCCCCCCAAGGGAGGATGCACATGGCCATCACGCTCGAAACACTCGCCGCCCATGTCGGCGGCACGCTCGTCGGCGGCCCCGCCACGACACCGATCACCGACGCGATCACACTCGAGACCGCCGGGCCCGAGCATGTCACGCTCGTGGATCATGCCGACAAGCTGCACCTCTTGCCGAAGAGCAAGGCCGGCGCCGCGATCGTGCCGCAGGGATCGGGGCCGCTCGACCGGCCGACGATCGAAGTGGCCGACGTTCATGCCGCCTTCGCCGCCGTGATCACGCTCGTGAGGCCGCCGCGCAGCCGCGTGCGCACGGGCGTGAGCCAGCAGGCCGCCGTCGATCCCTCGGCCCGGATCGCAAGCGACGTCGACATCCATCCCTTCGCGACCATCGGCCCCGATTGCGAGATTGGCACTGGCGCCACGATCCACTCGGGCGCCCGCCTCGCGGCCGGCTGCCGAATCGGCGCCGGCACGGAGATCTTCCCCAACGCCGTGCTCTATGAAAACACGCGGGTCGGCGATCGCTGCATCATCCACGCGAATGCGGTGCTCGGCGCCTATGGCTTCGGCTACAAGGTGGCCGGCGGCGCCTATGCCATCTCCGCGCAGCTCGGCAACGTGGAGATCGGCGACGACGTCGAGATCGGCGCCTCCACGACGATCGATCGCGGCACGTATGGCTCGACCGTCATCGGCTCGGGCACCAAGCTCGACAACCTCGTGATGATCGCCCACAACGTGCGGCTCGGCAGGCACAACATGATCTGCTCGCAGGTGGGCGTGGCCGGCAGCACGACGACCGGCGACTGGGTGGTGATGGCCGGGCAGGTGGGCGTGCGCGACCATGTGCACATCGGCGACCGCGCGATCCTCGGCGCCCGTTCCGGCGTCTCCAACGACGTGGAGGCCGGCAAAACCGTGCTCGGCGAGCCGGCCATCGAGCTCCGCGATCGCAAGCTGCAGTTGGCCACGATGAGCAAACTCCCCGAGATGCGGAAGGACCTCAAGCAGGTCATCGCCCGCGTCGAGGCCCTCGAAGGCGGCCGCGCCGGCAGGGCCGCAGAAGCGGCGTGACGGGGGGAAAGGGTATGCACCACGAATCCCGTCACGACTCGAGCGCACTCTCAGGCGAGACGATCGGCATCCTCGCCGGCTGGGGCCGCTTTCCCGTTGCCGTGGCCGAGGCGGTCCGGCGGCACGGCGGCCGCACCGCGATTCTCTCGATCCGCGACCACGCCGATGCCGAGCTCGAGTCGCTGGCCGACGACTACGGCACCGTCGGCGTGGCCGAGATCGGCCGCGCGATCGAGTTTTTCAAGCGTCACGGGGCCCGCCGCGCCACCATGGCCGGCAAGATCCACAAGACGAAGCTCTTCGCCCGCGGCGCGTGGATCCGTCACCTGCCCGACTGGACCGGGCTCAAGACCTTCTGGCCCCACTTCGTGACCAGGCGCCGCGATAACCGCGACGACTCGCTCCTGGGCGCGATCAGCGCGGCATTCGACGCCGAGGGCGTGCGGATCTGCCCAGCCACCGACTTCGCGCCCGAGCTGCTCGCCGCGGAGGGCGTGATCGCGGGCCGGCCGCTCACGGCTGCCGAGGAGCAGGACGTAGTCTTCGGCTGGCGGCTCGCCAAGGAGCTCGGCCGGCTCGACATCGGCCAGACTGTGGTCGTGAAGAATCGCGCGCCGATGGCGCTCGAGGCGATCGAGGGCACCGATGAATGCATCCGCCGCGCAGGCCGCCTCTGCCCGACGGGCGGCATGGTGGTCGTGAAGGTGGCGAAGCCGCAGCAAGACCTGCGGTTCGACATGCCCACGATCGGGGTCGGCACACTGCAGTCGTTGCGGGCGGCCGGAGCCCGCGTGCTTGCGATCGAGGCGGGCCGCACGATCCTCGTCGACTCCGCCGAGCTCGCCGATTTCGCGCTCAAGAGCGGCATCACGATCGCGAGCTTTTGCGAGGTCTCCGGGATTCCCGCGATTCGTCCGGCCGCGCACGAGATGCGCCGGGTAGGGTAGGCTTCAGCCTGCCGCATCGTACGACAGGCCTCCGTGCCTGTCCCTCGTAGACACGCATGCCCATCCTCCTGCGATCCATCGTCGCCGTATGCATCGCGCTAGCCGCGGGCATCGCCTTCGCCGCCGGCATCGCCTTGGCGCAGGCTCCGGCGACCGCTTCGCGTGGGCGGGTCACGATCGACATGGACGTCGATCCGACCGTTGCGATCCCGCCGCCGGCGACCCACTTCATGGGCCGCGAGATCGCGCAGACGATGCACTTCACGGGCGCCCCGTGGCTCGTTCGCGAGAGCCGCCAGCGCGAGGAGGATTGCCGGCTCTTGATCGAGGCGCTCGAGATCCAGCCCGGCCAGACGGTCTGCGACATGGGGTGTGGCAACGGCTTTTACACGCTCGAACTTGCGCGGCGGGTCGGACCGCGCGGCCTCGTGTATGCCGTGGACGTGCAGCCGGAGATGCTGCGGATGCTCCTCGCGCGGCTGCTCGCCGAAGGGATTCACAACGTGAGGCCGGTGCTCGGCACCGCGATCGACCCGCGGCTGCCGAAGGGGGACGTGGACCTCGTCGTCTGCATCGACGTGTATCACGAGTTTTCACATCCCGAGGCGATGCTCGGGAGGATCCGGGAGAGCCTCGCCCCGGGCGGCCGGCTCGTGCTGGCGGAGTTTCGCGGCGAGGATCCGGCTGTGCCGATCAAGCCACTTCACAAGATGACGAAGGCCCAGGTGCGGGCGGAGCTCGAGCCAGCGGGGTTCGAACTTGCCCGGGAGTTTGAGCGGCTCCCCTGGCAGCATTTGCTCTTTTTCGAGGCGGGGCAGGACGGCCCCTGAGCCCCCAGCCCCGAACCCCCAGATTGCCAAAAGACGGGTTTTGACGGCTTTTCCGGCAGGTTGGGGGGGGGGGGGGAGCGTAGCACCCCCGAAAAATTCCGGAAAATGGGCCCGGCCAAAACGTTGCTTTTGCCCCCGATCGTGGCGATACTAACGTTTCGCCCGGGGCTGGATCAACGATGGCCATGACTCCCAATCACTTCCGCAGTGCCTCACGCGCGTCGCGCGATCCGCAGGGCGGCGCGCTGGATCCCGTGATCGCCGATGGCGGTGTCGCCGTCGTCGAGGACCGCAACTGGGTGCTTGGCAACAACGCCGCTATGCGGCGGATCGCCCGCGCGGTCGAACGAGCCGCCGAAGTCGAGTGCACCGTGCTCGTGTCGGGTGAGACCGGCACCGGCAAGGAACTCTGGGCACGGCTGCTGCATCGCAGTGGCCCACGCAAAGACAAAGCCTTCGTGCCGGTCAACTGCGCCGCGCTCACGCCATCGCTCGCCGAGAGCCAACTCTTCGGCCATGAGAAGGGCGCGTTCACCGGCGCGGCTGGCCGCTCGCTCGGCATCTTCCGGGCTGCGCAAGGCGGCGTCGTCTTCCTCGACGAGATCGGCGAGATGCCGCCGGAACTGCAGCCCAAGCTCCTGCGGGTGCTGCAGCAGCGCGAGGTGCTGCCCGTCGGCGCCACGCAGCCCGTGCCGATCGACGTGCAGGTGGTCGCGGCGACGAATCGCGACCTCGAGGCCGAGGTTGCCAAGGGCACGTTTCGCGAGGATCTCTACTACCGGCTCAACATGATCGAACTGCGGGTGCCCGCGCTCCGCGAGCGAATGGAAGACATCCCGCAATTCATCGAGTTTTTCGCGCAGCAATTCGCGGATCGCTATCGCTTGCCGGTGTGGCAGCCATCGCCCGAGACGCTCGCCGAATTCTGCAGCTTCGATTGGCCGGGCAACGTCCGGCAGCTCGCCCATGTGATCGAGCAGGCGTATGTGTTGCAGACCGAGCCGCAAGTGCCCGTGCGGGCTGCGGCGCGGAGAGAAGGTGGTTCAGCCAGCCTGCCGTGCCTCGATCTGGCAAAGCTTCGCCAAGAGGCGATCAAGCAGGCCCTCGCGATCACGCGCGGCCACAAGGCCCGTGCCGCCAAGTTGCTCGGCGTGCACGCCAACACGATGACGCGGCTTCTCCGCGAAACGGATTCCGAGTAGGGCGTCGATCGCTTCGCTCCCAATCGGCTCAATAGCAACGCATCGGCTCGCGGGCGGCAGAAGTCGCCTCGCGGTGGCCCTCGCGGACTCGGTCCAAATGCTCGTCGAGCTTCCGCCGACCCGCTCGCCTTCGTCCATGGTAGCCCGCTACTACCGGGGCAGCTTGCAGGTGCCGTCGTCGCAGGAGCCGGCGATCCGCAGGCGGTTGCGGGCGATGAACCGATAGAGCGTTGCCCAGAGCGGCTCTGTGCCGGGAATATGCAGCGGCACGGCGAGCGGCCAGAGGAGCGGTAGCCGGCGGGAGAGATACTTCACGGCGTCGGCGCCGCCGCGTGCCCGGCCCGCTCGATCGACGACGACCATCTGCGCGAGCAGGTCGTCATGCGAGAGCTCCGGAAAATCGCGACCCACGCTCGGGTCGTGAAGCGACGTGAAGGCGAGTGCGCTCCCGAGATCCAGCCCGCGCAGGATCGCGATCTGGCTGCGGCAGAACCGGCAGCGGCCGTCGTAGAGAACGGTGTCGCGGGCGGGCTTCGTCTGCGTGGAGATGGTGTTCATGGGCTCGTGAGATCTCCCATGAAGTGTAGGCCCTGCTCCGTCGTCAGGAGCGTGCGCCGCCGTCAGATTTTCGAAAAATCCTTCACCGCCTTCGTGGGCAGCGAGAAGAAGTTGAGCACCGTGACGGCCCCGGCGGAGATCAGGCTCCAGGGAGCCCAGTCGGGGGCGGTGAACACCTGCGATCCGCCGCGGCCGTCGAGCGGCTGGATCACTGCCGAGTCGATCACGAGTAATTCAACGCCGACGATGCACGCGAAGACGCCGGCCGCGAGTAAAAAGCTCTTCCACATAGTGGGTCTTTCGGCTCCCCGCCGTTCGGGGCATGAGCGCGACAGGAAGCGGCGCAGGCTGTGAGGGCTGGCGCGGTTGTGAGGGGCTGAAGGAGATTCGCTTGCGGAGCGAGCGGATTGCTTGAGACAGGCACGGAGGCCTGTCCTACTCGGCGTCGGCGACGTGCGGGGGCTGCTCGGTGGCGTCGGCGGCGGGGCGGGGCGGCCGGCGGTCGGTGTCGGTGCCCGGGACGAGCTGCGGGGTGCCGGTCGAGGCCTCGACGATGTCGCGGAGCTCGGTGCCATCGATTACCTCGGACTCGATCAGCCGGCGTGTCACGGCCTCGAGAGCGCCGCGACGGGTTTCGAGGATCCGCCGGACCTGTTCGATCCCAGCGTCGATGATCCGGCGCACCTCCTGATCGATCTCGCGGGCCGTCTCCTCGCTGTGGCTGCGGGCATTCTGCAGGTCGGCACCGGCCGCCGCCAGAAACGGCGAGCGGGGGCTTTCGCGATAGGTGACGCGGCCGAGCCGGCTCATGCCGTAGTCCATCACCATGGCCCGCGCCATTTCGCTCGCCCGCTCGAGGTCGTTTTGGGCGCCGGTGGAGACGTCGGCGTAGACCATCTCCTCCGCCAGCGTGCCGGCGAGGAGCACCTGGATGCGGCTCTCGAGCTCGCTTTGCGTCATCAGGTAGCGGTCGTCCTCCGGCCGCTGCATCGTGTAGCCGAGGGCCGCCAGCCCGCGCGGGATGATCGACACCTTGTGGACGGGGTCGGTGTTGGGCAGCGAGAAGGCGACGAGCGCGTGGGCCGCCTCGTGATAGGCCACCCGCTTCTTCTCGTCTTCGTGGATCACCCGCTTCTTCTTTTCGAGGCCCGCCGTCACCCGCTCGACGCCCTCGTTGAATTCCTCCATGCCGACGGAGGTCTTGTTGTTGCGGGCCGCCAGGAGCGCCGCCTCGTTGACGAGGTTAGCCAGATCGGCGCCGCAGAAGCCGGAGGTGATCCGCGCGATCTGCTCGAGATTCACCGACGGATTGAGCTTCACCTCCGCGACATGCACCCGCAGGATCGCCTCGCGGCCGCGGACGTCGGGCCGATCGACGAGCACGTGGCGATCGAAACGGCCCGGCCGCAGCAGGGCCGGGTCGAGCGTCTCGGGGCGGTTCGTGGCCGCCATCACGATCACGCCGCTGTTGGAGCCGAAGCCGTCCATCTCCACGAGCAGCGCATTGAGCGTCTGCTCGCGCTCGTCATGGCCGCCGACCACGCTCGTGCCGCGGGTCTTGCCGAGCGCGTCGAGCTCGTCGATGAAGATGATGCAGGGAGCCTTCGCCTCGGCCTGCTGAAACATGTCGCGGACCCGCGCTGCGCCGACGCCGACGAACATCTCGACGAAGTCGCTGCCGGAAAGGCCGAAGAACGGCACGCCCGCCTCGCCGGCGATCGCCTTGGCGAGCAGCGTCTTGCCGGTGCCCGGGGGCCCGACCAGGAGCACGCCCTTGGGGATGTGGCCGCCGAGCACCTGGTATTTTTCGGGGCTGCGCAGAAACTCCACGACCTCGCGGAGTTCGTCGACCGCCTCGTCGATGCCGGCCACGTCGTCGAACGTGATGCCGAGATCCTCCTGCGCATACATCTTGCCGCGGCTGCGGCCGAAGGCCATTGGGCTGCCCGCCCCGCCGATCCGGCGCAGCATCAGGAAGAAGAGCATCCCGAAGAGCCCGGTGAGCAGGAGCATCGGGAGCCAGTTGCGCCAGGGGCTCGGGGCCTCCTCGTAGCGAAAGGGCACGCGGTTTTCGGCGAGCAACTTCGAGAGCTGCCCCTCGGAGTTTTCGCTCGGCAGCTTGGCGGTGCGGAAGCGGCGCCGCTGGCCCGCCGCGGCCTCGCGGGCGGTGGGCTTGCCGCCCTCGGGGGCAAGCTGCCGCACGCTGCCGGAGACCTGGAAGGCGCCGATCACGACGTCGTCGATGTCGGCATACCGGCTCGGATGCCGGGAATCGTCGCCGGGCTGGGCCACCTCGATGAACCGCGGTTCCTTGCCGCCGCCCTCGCGCCGGCCGGCCGCCCGGATCAGGTTTTCGAGATCGCTGTAGGAAAGCTCGACCTCGGGGGTCGCATTGACGAGGCTCAAGGCGAAGAGGCCGGCGACTCCGACGGCGATGAGCGACCAGACGAGATTCGATCCGGCCAACGGCGGCCTGCGGTCAGCGGGCCGCTTCGGGAAGGTTTGTTTTTTTGGCATGGTGGTTGTCCGCCCATCCTATGCCCTGCAAAACCGCCGGACAAACCGGTGGCGGCGGTTTCGAAAGTGGAAGTCTGGCCCGGAAAAATCTAGACTCATCCAGTTACGGCACAAGGCCTCTCCGGGCCAGCCGCTGCTCCATCGATCTTCCCAATGCCCCCACCCGCCTCTCCCGCCGCGACCGCATCCGGCGGCGGCCTGAACGTGGCCGTGCTCGGTTCGACCGGCAGCGTGGGCGTGAGCACGCTCGAGGTGATCGCGGCCTCGGAGGGGCGGTTTGTGCCTTTCCTCCTGGCCGCCAACACGAGCACGCAGGCCCTGGTCGAGCAGGCGCGTGCCTTCCGCCCGCAGTGGGTGGTCGTGGCCGATGCCGCCGCCGCCGCCGGCATCGATGCCGCCGCGCTCCCGGCGGGCACACGGCTCGCGATCGGCCCCGATGCCCTCGACGAACTCGTGCGTTCGCCCGAAGTCGATCGCGTGGTGTCGGCCATCGTGGGGGCGGCCGGCCTGCGGAGCACCTGGGCCGCGATCGAGGCGGGAAAGACGGTCGCCCTGGCCAACAAGGAGACGCTCGTCATGGCGGGGCCACTCGTCATGCGGCTCGCGGAGCGGTCTGGCGCCACGATCCTGCCGGTCGACAGCGAGCACTCGGCGATCCACCAGGCGCTGCGGTCCGGCACGCTCGATGAAGTGCGGCGGATCGTGCTGACGGCCAGCGGCGGGCCTTTTCGAACCTGGCCGCGGGAATCGCTCGCCGCCGCAACGCCGGCGGAAGCCCTCAAGCATCCGACCTGGTCGATGGGTCGCAAGATCACGATCGACTCGGCGACGATGATGAACAAGGCGCTCGAGCTCATCGAGGCGCGGTGGCTCTTCGGCGTGCCGGCCGAGAAGCTCGGTGTGCTCGTGCACCCGCAATCGATCGTCCATTCGCTCGTGGAATTCGTCGATGGCTCGGTCATGGCGCAGCTGAGCCCGCCCGACATGAAGCTGCCGATTCAATACGCGCTCGCCCATCCGCAGCGGACCGACGGCCCCGCGCGGCGGTTCGATTTCGCGCAGGCCATGCGGCTGGAATTCGAGCCGCCCGACCCAACGCGGTTTCCGGCGGTGCGGCTCGGGCACGAGGCGGCGGCCCGGGGCGGCACGTGCGGCGCCGTCTTGAACGCGGCCAACGAGGAGGCCGTGCGCGGATTTCTCGAGGGCAAGCTGCGGTTTCCCGACATTGCGGAAGTGTGTGCGCGGGTGCTCGGCGAGCATCCGTTCCAGCCCGATCCTTCGCTCGACGATGTCCGTCGACTCGATGCATGGGCCAGACAGGAGGTCGTGAAGTGGGCGGTGTGCTGATGGCGACGACGTGGCTCCAGTGGATCCTCCAGCCCTCCAGCTGGTGGGTGATCCTGCAGGTGGCCCTTGGACTCGGGTTCGTGATCTTCGTGCACGAACTGGGCCACTTCCTCGTGGCGAAGGCCTGTGGCGTGAAGTGTGAAAAGTTCTTCCTCGGCTTCGATGTCGGCGGCCTGAAGCTCGCGAGCTTCAAGTGGGGCGAGACGGAATACGGCATCGGCGCGCTGCCACTCGGCGGCTACGTGAAGATGCTCGGCCAGGACGACAATCCCGCCGCCGCCGCGAAGGAGGCCGAGCGGGCGCGGGCGGCGCTCGCCTCGGGCGATCTGCCTCCGGAACCGACGGCCGGCCCGCATCCGGCCTGGGATCCGCGCAGCTATCCGGCGCAGAGCGTGCCGGAGCGGATGGCGATCATCTCGGCCGGCGTGATCATGAACGTGATCTTCGCGATCCTGATGGCGGCCTGGGCCTATGGGCTCGGCGTGAAGGAGCTCACCTGCGAGGTCTCGGGCGTGCGGCCCGGCGGCGCGGCCTGGCGGGCGGGTCTCCGCACCGGCGACGAGATCACCGCGATCGGCAAAACCAAGGATCCGATCTTTTCCGATCTGCAGAAGGGGGTCACGCTCGGCGACGTGGCGAAGGGGGTCGATTTCACGATCCATCGGCCGGCGGATGATTCCACGCAGACGCTCACGCTCCAACCCGACACCGATCTCGGCGTGCCGACCGTCGGCGTGACGAGCCCCTTCTCACTCACGCTGCCGCAGGATCTTCGTGAGGGACTGCCCGGTGCGGCCGGCCGCGCCCGTCCGCCGCTCGCGGCCGGCGACACGATCACCGCGGTCGATGGCACGCCGGTGAAGACCTACGCGGAATTGGTCGCGCTCCTTTTGCAGCGGTCGGACAAGCCCGCCACGCTGTCGGTCAGCCGCCTGCCGAAGGCAGCGGGCGGGGCCGCAGAGACGCTTTCGATCGAGCTCGAGCCGCAGGCCGCCCGCTCGACCGGCATGACGATGACGATGATCGACGTGAAGGCCGTGCAGGCCGGTTCGCCGGCCGCCGCCGCCGGGATCGAGCCCGGCGATCGGCTCCTCGCCGTCGATGGGCAGCCGATCATCGATCCGCTTCTGCTCGACGAAGCGCTCCGCAGGCAGGCCGGCACGCCGGTGAAGCTCACGCTCGCCCGCGCCGGTGCCGACCGCGAGGTGGCAGTGACGCCGCGGGCCGTGTCGTGGATCGAGGAATCGCGATGGCCGTCGAGCCCGGTGTCGGTGTCGTCGCTCGGCGTTGCGGTCGGCGTCGATGCGCTGGTCGCTGCGGTCGATCCCGACGGGCCGGCCGCCCGCGCCGGCATCAAGCCCGGCGAGCGGGTGACACGGGTGGTGTTCGTCTCGCCCGAGGAGCAGAAGGCGAGTCGGCCGAAAAATGCCGACGGCGGGCTCGAGCTTTCGACGAAATCCCCGAGCTGGCCCTACGTGATGGCGGCGCTGCAGCAGGTCGATGACGGCACCCGGTTGGATCTGGTCGTCGAAGACGCCGAGGGCACGAAGCGCGATGTCTCGCTCGATCCCGTCGATGCGAACGCCCGATTCATCGCCGATCGTGGACTGCTCTTCGAGCCGCTCACGCGGATGGTGCGGGCCGGCTCGTTCGTCTCGGCGCTCAGGCACGGCTTCGGGAAGGCGATCGACGACCTGTCGCTCGTCTACAAGTTTCTCCACAAGCTCACGAGCAACCAGATCAGCCCGCGGCTGCTTGGCGGCCCGATCGAGATCGCCAAGCAGGCGGGCAAATCGGCCGAAGAGGGATTCAGCCGGTTTCTGCTGTTTTTGACGATGCTCAGCGCAAATCTGGCGGTCGTGAATTTTCTGCCCATCCCCGTTTTGGACGGCGGGCATATGGTTTTCTTGCTGTATGAACTGCTCCGCGGCAAGCCGCCGAGCGAGGGCGTGGTCGCCGCGCTCTCCTACCTCGGCTTGGCGCTGATCCTCACGCTGATGATGTTCGTCTTTGGACTCGACCTGGGCCTGATACCGAGGCGATAGTTCCGTGAAAGCGTTTGTGTTTGACGTCGTGGGCACGCTCGTCGAGCCGTGGCCTCGGGTCAGTCGGGCCTACGCGATCGCCGGACACTCGCATGGGATCGAACTCGCCGAGGATCTGATCGCAAGGCGGTTTGCGGCCGCCTGGCAGCGGCAGGAGGCGATCGACGCCGCGGGCTCCCCCGCCTTCGCCACCAGCCGGGCCCGCGAGATGGAGCGGTGGCGAGGCATCGTCGACGATGTCTTCGCCCACGTGCCGGAGAGCGACGCGATCTTCGCCGACCTGTGGGCGCACTTCGCGAAGCCAGAGGCCTGGCGGCCGCTGCCGGAGGGCGTGCGGCTTTTGGAGGAGGCGAAGCGGTCCGGCGCCGTCGTCGCCCTGGCGAGCAATTTCGACGAGCGGCTGCTCGAGATCGCGCGGGTGGTCGAACCGCTCACGCTCGCCGACCATGTCTTCGCGTCGTCGGAAATAGGCTGGCGCAAGCCAGCCCGGGAATTCTTCCGCGAGGTGGAGCGGCGGCTGGGCCGATCCGCTGAAGAATTGGTGCTCATCGGCGACGACCCGGCGCTCGACATCGAAGCTGCGCGGCGGGCCGGCTGGCAGGCCGTCTCCATCGGTGCGGCGGTGGCGTGAGCCCGCTCGCGACGGCCTCCGGCGGTCAGGCGGCGGCCAGCGCGTCTTGGGACACCCGCAGGCATTCGCGGATGTCATCGAGCGGATTCTTGGGATTCTCCTCGTACTCGAGCGAGAGCGCACCATCGGCGGGGAAGCCGACCTGCTCAAGCGCGGCGAACACCGCGGGCACGTCGAGATGGCCGCGGCCCAGGATCACGCCCTGCGTCTTGTCCTGCATCTCCTTGAAGTCTTTGAGGTGGATGCCGTAGAGCCGCCCTTTGAGCAGCCGGATCACTTCCGTCGGCTTCTCGGCGGAACGGATGAAGTGGCCGAGGTCGGCGCAGGCTCCGATCCGCTCGTCGCGGCCCTCGATCGCCTCGAGCACGTCGACGACCTTGTTGTAGCGGTGCGTCGGACCGTGGTTGTGGATCGCGATGCGGATGTCGAACTCCTTGACGAGGTCGTCGAGGCTGTCGAACGCTTCCGGCGCCGGGTCGGCGCCGAGGATCCTGATGCCGGCGGCCTTGGCAAATTCGAACACCTTCCGGTTGGCGGCCGCGTCGGCGCCGAAGGCATGCACGCCGTGGGCGCTGAGCGTGAGGCCGAGGTCCGCGAGCTTCCGGTTCATCGCCGCGATCTGCTCCGGGGTCGACGTGATCGGATACATGCCCGGGTAGAACTCGACGAACTTGAACCCGAGATCCTTGGCATGCTGGAGGGCCTGATCGACCGGGTAGCCGCGCAGCGAATAGAGCTGGATGCCAAGATGCAGCGGGCTCGCGTCGGCCGCAGCGGCGCGAGTCGCGCCAGGCAGGATCGCGGCGGCGGAAAGCCCGCCGCAGGCGGCAAGAAAATGCCGGCGGGAGGGGCGGTGGGAATGCATGGCGCGTCCTCGTGGGGGCGATATGGCGGGAGTGGGGCGAGTATATCTCGTCGCGGTGGAGCATACAGGCACGGAGGCCTGTCGTACTCGAGGCCGGTATGATCGCTTGCCATGAACACCAAGGGTGAGCGTCCAGCTGTTCCGCTTCCGGCCACGGTGCGGGCGCTCGGCTGGACGAGCTTCTTCACCGATCTTTCGAGCGAGGCGATCTATCCGCTCCTGCCGGCGTTTCTGATCCGTGAGCTCGGAGGGTCGGCGCTCAGTGTCGGGGTGATCGATGGCTTCGCCAATGCCGTGGCGGCGATCGTGCGGCTGCCTTCCGGGGCTGTGTCCGACTGGCTCGGCCGCCGGCCACTCGTCCTTTTCGGCTACGGGCTCTCGGCGCTGGTCAGGCCGCTGATGGGGCTCGTGGCCTCGCCGCTCGGCGCGGTTGCCGTGCGGGCCGCTGACCGGTTTGGGAAGGGCATCAGGAGCGCACCCCGCGACGCGCTCGTGGCCGACCTGGTCGAGCCTGCCATCCGCGGCCGTGCCTTCGGCCACATCCGCGCGATGGATCATGCCGGCGCCGCGTTTGGGCCGCTCGTGGCGATGCTCTTTCTGCTTCTCTTCCCGGGCCGGGAGCGGATGCTTTTCCTGCTGGCCGTGCTGCCCGGTCTCGTCACGCTCGCCGTCATCTGGCGATTCGTCCGCGACGCTCCTGCGCGAACGCCGATCGCCGCCCGCACCTCCCTCGCGCCGCAGCTCGACCGCCGGCAGTGGCCGCTCTTGGCAGCCGTGGCGGTCTGGGCGCTGGGCGCGTCGAGCGAACAGTTTCTATTGCTGCGGGCGGCTGACCTGGGTGTGCCGGCGGCGCTCGTGCCGCTCGTCTGGCTTGGAGTGAGCCTCGCCAAGAGCGGAACGGCCATGTATGCCGGCAGGCTGGCCGACCGCTGGAAGCCCCAACGGGCACTCGCTGTCGGCTGGCTCGCCTTCGCGGCGGCCTACGGTGGGCTTGCCGTCAGCGGCAACTTGGCGGCGGCCCTGCCGCTGATGGTCATCGTCGGGATCGCGTATGGACTCGCCGAACCCGCGGAGCGCGCAGTCGTGTCGCTCGTGGCTGCCGAGGGACGGCAGGGGAGCGCCTTCGGCTGGTATGCGCTCGTGCAAGGGTTGATGGCCCTGCCTGCGGGGCTGCTCGCCGGCTGGCTCTGGCAGCAGGGGCCGCAGGGGCCGGCCTGGGCATTCGGTGCGACCGCCGCGCTCGCGATGCTCGCGTGTGGGCTGCTTGTCGCGGTTGGCGAGACACGCTGAAGCGCGCTTGGTGACAGGCTGAAGCCTATCCTACCTACGTGCGTTCGGCGCCGGTGTCGAGGACGGCCATGAAGGCCTTTTGCGGGATGTCGACGCTTCCGATGCTCTTCATCCGCTTCTTGCCTTCCTTCTGCTTCGCCCAGAGCTTCTTCTTGCGGGAGATGTCGCCGCCGTAGCACTTGGCCGTGACGTTTTTCCGCATCGCGGAGATCGTCTCGCGGGCGATCACCTTCGTGCCGATCGCCGCCTGCAGAGCGATCTCGAACATGTGGCGGTCGATCTCGCCGCGGAGCTTCTTCACGATCGCCCGGCCGCGGCGGTCGGCATCCCGCCGATCGCAGATGATGGAAAGCGCGTCGACCTTCTTGCCGCCGACGAGGATGTCGAGCCGCACGAGGTCGGCGGGAAAATACCCGATCAGCTCGTAGTCCATCGTGCCATAGCCGCGGGTCACGCTCTTCAGCTTGTCGTGGAGGTCGTAAATCACCTCCGCCAGCGGCAGGTCGAACGTCAGCATCGCCCGGGTGGGGGAGAGATACTCCGTCTTCAGATAGACGCCGCGGCGATCGGTCGAAAGCTGCATGATCGGGCCGATGAATTCCACCGGCACGAGGAAATTCGTCCGCACGATCGGCTGACGGAATTCCTCGATCTGCCCCGTGTCGGGCACGTCTTGGGGATTCGTGATCTCGATCGTCTCGCCGTCGCTCTTCAAGATCTGGTAGGTGACGTTCGGCGCCGTCTGCACGAGGTCGAGATCGGCCTCCTGCTCCAGCCGCTGCTGGATGATCTCCATGTGGAGCAGGCCGAGAAACCCGCAGCGAAACCCGAAGCCGAGCGCCTCGCTCGATTCGGGAGCGAATTCGAACGAGGGATCGTTGATCGCCAGCTTCTCGAGCGAATCACGCAGCTCCTCGAAATTCTCCCCCTCGCTCGGATAGAGGCCGCAGTAGACCATCCGCTGCGGCGGCTTGTAGCCGGGGAGCGCCCCGGCAGCCTGATCGCCGGGGATCGTCACCGTGTCGCCGATGTGGACCTGCTTCACGTCCTTGATGTTGCAGACAAGATAGCCCACCTGGCCGGCCGCGAGCTCCTCGCAGGCCCGCCGCTGCGGCACGAACTGGCCGAGTTCGAGCACTTCGTGCGTCACGCCCGTCCGCAGAAACCTGATCTTCTGCCCCTTCTTGATCGTACCGTCGATGAGCCTGACATACGTGATCGCACCGCGGTAGCTGTCGTAGTGGCTGTCGAAGATCATCGCCCGCAGGGTCGCGTTCGGATCCCCCTGCGGCGGCGGAATCCTCTCCACGATCGCCCTGAGCAGGTCGTCGATGCCGATGCCCGTCTTCGCGCTCGCCTTGATCACCTCTGTGGGGTCGATCGCGAGGCTCTGCTCCATCTCGGCGAGCACCTCGTCGACCCGGGCGTGCACGAGATCGACCTTGTTGATCACCGGCACGATCGCCAGATTCTGGTTGATCGCCGCATACGCATTCGCGACCGTCTGGGCCTCGACCCCCTGGAAGGCATCGACGAGGAGCACCGCGCCCTCGCAGCAGGCCAGGCTCCGCGACACCTCGTAGTGAAAATCGACGTGGCCGGGCGTGTCGATCAGGTTGAGCTCGTAGAGCTCCCCTTTGTGCCGATACTCCATCCGCACCGCCCGCGCCTTGATCGTGATGCCCCGCTGCCGCTCGAGCTCCATGTCGTCGAGCATCTGCTCCTTGAGCTGACGCTTCTCCACGGTGCCGGTGGATTCGAGCAGCCGGTCGGCCAGCGTGCTCTTGCCGTGGTCGATGTGGGCGATGATCGAAAAATTGCGGATGTGTTTGCAGTCGATTGGCATGACGTGATTCTAGCGGCTCTCGGTGCTGGCACGATACTCAACCCGCCCAATCCGGCCCGGGGCTGCCTGTACCCTCTCGGCGGACGTTCGCTGCAGACATCCTGTCTTCCGCTCACTGCATGTCCGCTCGCTTTCGGCATCCTGCCTGCGCTCGCTTCCATAGCCCGCGAGAAGGTACAGGCAGCCCCGGGCCTCCACGCATTCCGGACAAAACAGTTGAGGAGGCTTTGGGTGACCTGCACCCCGCTCGCCGGCGTATGCTGACAAGCGCAGCCAGGATGGCGAAGCGCCGTCAGCATCCGAGCGAGCGAAGGGCAGGATGCCCGTAGCGAGCGTCCGGCGAGCGGGGTGCAGGTCACCCGAAGCCGGGTTGGGCGATTCGACCGACCGAGTATTCACGTCGCGGCGCGGTGGGCGAGGCGGGCGAGGCCGGCGGCGCCGATGTAGCCGGCGTCGCCGCCCAGGCTCGCGAAGCGGATGATCGTCTTTTCGGCGAGCGTCGGGAATGTGCGCGACCGCACTTCCTGCCGCACGCGGTCGAGAAACGCTTTGCCGACGGGAGACGCTTCGCCGCCGAAGGTCATCGCGCCGCCGATCACGACCGCCTCCGGGTCGATCGTGTGCATGAGCGTCACGATGCCGATGCCGAGCCAGCGGGCCGCGTCGAGGATGATGTCGAGGGAGACCTGGTCGCCGGCCTCCGCCTCGACGGAGACCAAAAGTGGCGTGAGCTCTTCGCCGGCGGCGACCGCCTTGGCGAGCCGGCTCGAGGGATCGCGGGCGGTCGCCTCGGCCGCGCGGGCCTTGATCGCCGTCGCGCTCGCATAGGCCTCGAGATGGCCGGGCTGACCGCAGGGGCACTTGCGCGCCGTCTCCGACGTGTCGACGATGATGTGGCCGCATTCGGAGCCGTGGCTGTGGGCGCCTTCGACGTTCGTGTCGCCGATGATGATCCCGCCCCCCACGCCGGTGCCGAGCGTGAGCAGCACGAGGCTCGAAAACTCCCGCGCCGAGCCCATCCAGAATTCGCCGTAGGCCGCGGCATTGGCGTCGTTGGCAAACGTGACCGGCCGGCCGGCGTGGAGCGCCACGCGATCGCGGATCGGAAAGCCGTCCCAGCCCGGCAGATTGCCGGCGCGAATGATCACGCCCGTGGGGAGATCCTGCGGGCCCGGCGTGCCGAGGCCCACGCGGGCAATGTCGTCGGGCGCGATGCCGACGAGCCTGCAGAGCGCGTGCACACTCTGCCCCATCCGCGCCGCCGTGTCTTCCGGCCCACGGGTGGCATGCGTGGGCTCGGTGTGGAAGGCGAGCGTGCGGCCGAGGTCGTCGACGAGGCCGGCCTTAATGTTCGTGCCGCCGAGATCGATGCCCGCGTAGAACGGGCGGTGTGCATGCTCCAATGGCAGCCAACGCGAGCGATCTTTCATGGCAACAGCACCGTTTCCATTCGATGTGGCCCCGGCCGGCTCGCGGGCGGCAGAAGTCTCGTCGCGGTGGCCCTCGAGGACTCGGTCCAAATGCTCCTCGAGCTTCCGCCGACCCGCTTCGCCTTCACGCTGCGCTCATTGAGCACGTTTAGTCATCTGCCGGCAGCCGGCTGACCTCCACGGTCGGCGTGGGGCCCGTGCAGGCTTTCATGAAAGCCACGAGGTCGGCCTGCTCCTGGTCCGTCAGCTTGAGCGGACGGATCTTGTCGCTCAGATGCGGATTGGGATGGCCGCCCTTGTCGTACCACTCGA
>Ga0315902_10000638_pt1 | contig 59031 bp, 56 predicted proteins | sample LakEriMetagenome_9_FD_203523 | JGI IMG/M metagenome (GOLD analysis project Ga0315902, IMG submission 203523) | Freshwater fungal communities from buoy surface, Lake Erie, Ohio, United States - Buoy 12 MA117 | ecosystem: Environmental > Aquatic > Freshwater > Lake > Lake biofilm | place: USA... | reverse complement strand
TGAAGGCTTTGTCCAAATCGTAGAAGATGGGCAAGGTGATTACCTTTTCCAATGGGTTTTCCAAGCAGAAATCTTGAACCAATTCAGTGGTTAAGCGGATACCATAAGTGGTTCTGCTTTCTGGCTCAGCTTCGAAATAGTATTTTTCTGGGTACTTGGCGAAGATTTCGTAGTTGGTTTTTTCACGCAATTTGGCGGTGTAAACCCCTTGGTCATCGGCCTTCAAGATCATTTTGCTGGTATCGCGGTCGTTGCTCAACACAATGGTAGCACCTGGCAAAGGCTTTTTGGTGTTACAATCGGTGATGGTACCACGAATGGTGATGATGATCGGGGTGATGTCGAACGAATAGATATCGTCGTTGTTTTTGCGGTCACCACGGTTCGAAGAGAAGAATCCTTTTGTGGCGTCGCCTTCCAAGAAAGTGATACCGAAATCGTCTCCACCCGAGTTGATAGGCTCACGCAAGTTTTCACGCTCTCTCCAAACACCAATTTCATCGGTGGGTTCAGCGTTGTTGATGTCCAAACCTCCCAAAGATGGCCATCCATCCGAAGAGAAGTACAATTTGTTGTCGTGCTTATTGAAATAAGGGTAGTACTCGTTTCCTTTGGTGTTGATGTCTGGACCCAAGTTGATGGGGTTGCCCCAAGACTTAGAACGCTTGCTGTAGTTTACAGCCCAAATATCAAAACCACCCATACCACCTTCGCGGTTGGATGAGAAATACAATGTTTTACCGTCTGGACTCAAAGCAGGGTGGCCGTAGGTGTGCGCGGTATCCTCTTTGCAGAAGTCGAGCGGATCGCCCATGACCCATTCGGGACCCACTTTTTTCAATTCATAAATGGCACACTTGGTAGACTTGTCTTTATCGCGGTGTCCGCACTGGGTCACGTACATGGTGCTGAAACGACTGTCGAAAGTCATTGGACCATCATTGGCTTTGGTACTGATTTTATCGGTTTTGTCTTTGTACAAAGGCTTGCCCCACTTCTCTTTGCCTTTTTTGCCGGTCTTTTCAACAGACCAGATGTCGGTCCAAGTTTCCATGGTGCCTTCATACAAACGCTTGCTGTTTCCACCTTCACGATCCGAAACGAAGAACAATACATCGTCTTTCTTGCCAGCAATCATGGGCGCCCAATCGTTTGCTTTTGTGTTGGCCACCTTGAAATTCTCCACTTCGTATTGAGAGCTATCAGGGGTCCACATCAATGCCAATTCACAACCTTGCTTGCGGTATTCAGCCATGGTATCGCCGGGAACTTCTGCCAAGTACATGTCGTAGGCATCCAACGCTTCACGGTACAATTCCATCTTTTTCAGCATGTTGGCACGCATCAAAAGGGCTTTGGTGTTCTTGGGGTCTTTTTTCAAAACCTTGTCGTACAAACGAGCCGCTTTGTCGTACTCATCCGAAAGGCGATAGGCTTCCGCGGCCAAGAAAATGGCTTCTTCTTTGAGTTTTTTGTCTTTGGTGCTCTTTGAAAATTCTTCAAACAACACGGCGGATTGACGGTAATAGCCTTGATCGAAGAGTTTTTGGGGTTCTTCAAACTTTACCTTACAACTGCTCACGAGGGCAGCGATGGCAAAAAGAAAGATGCCGAAAATGGAGGAATATCTTGTGCGCATTCGGGAATTTTTGTGGTTCATGGATGGTTTTTAGGCAAACACAATTTGTTTAAGATGCTAAATAATGAATTTAAAGGCAAACATCAAAGGATTTGCCCAAAAATAACCAAGGTTTCACGGGGTTCTGACATTATCTAATCACTTTCAACAAACGGGCTTGGTCTGATTTTGTATAAGTTATCGTCCAATTGGATGTTGAATTCGTCTCCGTTGAAGCGTTGGTGGCGAGTGCTGAAAAAAGTAATTGTTTGTATGCGCTGTTTTGCTTGAAATAATTGATCAATTCTGTGGCGGGTTGCGACAAACGTGTATTGAAATTCAAAACGCCATCAAACAGATTGTGAGCCAGTTCCACGTCCAAATAGTTCAAGCGTTTGAGCGCGCTCATGGCTTGGGTTCGGGTGCGGAATTCATGGTATGGACCGGCCATGTCTTTCAGTAGATTGACATACATTTGGGGGTCGTTTTCTGCCGATTTGGGCTCGCCGTTGGCAGATTTTTGCAAGGCATGTTCATAGGCACATTCCAGGTATTTGATTTTGATGTTGTGCAGATGCCCGTTTTCACTTTTGATGCTTTCCAATATGGTTGAACGGTCTGAGTAAAATTCTGGCGACTGCCACAATTTGTTGATCACGAATTCTACGTTGTTGTAACTTGAATCTTTTAGGCCATTGAGCAAGACTTCACGATATTTGGCTTGTGCCGGCAACTTCTCATAAAATACCCTTCTCACCGAGGCGAATTCGCTGTGACTGATTTGATTCAGCATGAAGGTTTCCGTTGACGAGGCTTTGATTGACCCATTTCCCGGCGATTGCCATTCCGTATTCACGCTGGCTACATTCATCATACCCGGTAAATCCATCCATTGGGCGGCAATTTCGGTTTTCAGTTCGCGGAATGTCTCATTTTTCCATGCCTGTTGAAGTGCAGCGGCCTTGGAGGATACTTTTTCCGCATCAACATTGCCAGGGTTGGCGGCCAAATCGTTGCGCAACGATACCAGTGCATCGTATCGGTCTAGCATGTGATTGCCATGACTCAATTGCCAAAGCCATTCGGCGCGTGATTTTTGGGTTTCCACAGATTTTAACACGTGGCTGCCGGCATCGAAAACCACGGTGGCAGGCGCTTTGAAAGATTGCCAAGTAAAAGTATGATGGGCTTGATCCACCCAAACCGTGCGCTTTTCTGAGGTGCCATCATAATACAATACTTCTATATCCATGGGCATTTTAAACAATCCCACAACCGCGTCTTGCTTTTGTTTTTGGTCGATGTTGATTTGAATGCTGTAGGAGGGCGATGTCTCCACAACCGCTTTGTTTTCGATGCTTGCGTTTTGATGCGCGTTCCAAGCAAACGAATAGATGGGCTCGCCGCCGCGGTGAATCCACTGATCAAAAAACCAATCCATGTTGATGCCCGTTTCATCCATGATGGCTTTCTGCAAATCCCATGTTTCAACGGTGGCGAAAGCGTGTTTTTGTAGGTAATGGTTGATGCTTCTGCGGAAATTGTCCTCGCCAAGTATATGTCGCAACATGTGCAGCACCGATGCGCCTTTGGGGTAATGCCTGGAAGAGCCCGCCGCGCTATGACGAACCGGCAAACTGTTGGCTTTTCCTGCCGCCACGGCACCGTTCATTTGATCCCTGAAATACCAATCAAGTTCGTCGTTACCATACACGCTGCCCACAAACAGACCGGGGTAGAAGGTGGCGAAACTCTCTTGCAGCCATTGCTCGCCGTCGTGCCTGCCAGTGATGAAATCCCCGAACCACTGGTGGGTGGCTTCGTGGGCGTTCACAACCACGTAATTGCGGTCTTGGAAGCCCCTTTTGTCTACCCAAAAGAAATCACCAAATGTGGTTGCGGATGTATTTTCCATGGCGCCATACAAAAAGTCTTGCACCATCACTTGGGAGTAGCTGATCCAAGGGTAGGGGATGCCCGTTTCGGTGGCCAAGAAATCAATGATTTGCTCGCTGTATCTGGAGGTGGGTTCTACTTTTTCGGGGTGTTCAGGGTAGTACCAAAATTGTATCGGGGTTCCCAGGGCGGTTTTGCTGTTTTTCACGTCGTAATTGCCAATGCCCAGCATCAATAGGTATCCGGCGTGGGGTTGGTTGAGCGCGTAATGCCAAGTGGTGGTGCCATCTTTGTTTATCTTTTTTGATTTCAAGGTGCCGTTTGATAGCACTTGGTGCTTGGAATCGTGGGTGACCACCGTTTCTGTGATGTATTTATCGCTGCGATCATCGATCATGGGGATCCAATGACGGTTGTCGATGCCCTGACCTTGCGTCCAAATCTGTTTCCGAATCATATCGCCTTCGTCGATGTTTCCGAGCAAGGGCTGTCCGTTCGCGGCGGTATAACCACTGAAATAAATGCCTTTTTTGGGGTAGGCGATGTATTCAAAGACGATTTGGTGCTGCGTTTTGGGCTTTTTGCTCCTTGCGATGGGCATGGCGATGGCTTCATTGAGACCGCACTGAACCACAACGCCTTCGGGCAGGGTGGTGTGCGATAGGGCTCTGCCATCGAGGGTGGCGGAAACGATTTGTATGCCAGGCGCATCAAAGAAAATGGTATCGACTTGATTTTGCAGGGCGATGAAGGTGTGGGTGACTTTGCCCATGACGGATTTCTTGTAAACATCGAACTTGACTTCCACTTTCATGTGGGTGACATCGATGTTTCTGTTTCTTTCGTGGGCGCCGGGATCGGTGTGATAGGAATGGATTTCTGGGAACTGCGCGTGGGCGATATGGGGTGTGAGCAGCAATGCGAACGTGCTGACAATGAAAGGGGTAAGTGATTTAAGTGGGTTGCTGACCATGGTGTTTTGGGTTGGAAATTTCAGACAGCGAATATAGATATTGGGAGGGGGCAGAAAAATTCTTTGGCATTTTTTGCAAATCTTACTTGCCTATTGGCAAAAAACGCATTATTTTTGCAGTCCTTTCGAGGGAAACCTAACATCGCAAGGTGTGAGAGTCACCCGATGAAGAGAACGGATTGGTAGTTCAGCTGGTTAGAATGCCGCCCTGTCACGGCGGAGGTCGCGGGTTCGAGTCCCGTCCAGTCCGCAAAATCGAAACCCTCTTGTTGAAAACGAGAGGGTTTTTTGTTTTTATCGCAAAAACACAATAAAAACAATTATGTGGATTTTTTGTGACAAGCCCACTGTTGCACCAGGTTGTCTAAAAATTTGGTAACAAAGGGGTGGTGAATTGAGGGCGATTTACTTTTGAATTATGAGTTTCAAAGGTGGGTCGCTACAACCACAACAATCAATGTATGCTGGGGGTGGGGATACTCATGTTTTGCACCATGCTGTCCTTTATGTGATCCTTGATGGTCGTGAAAATGAATATGACAATTCGCCAACGGCGTTGCGCGATGGTCTGAGTTTTGGGGACGATTCTCCTTTCACCGAAATCATTTACCTTAAAACCGGTTACACTCAGAGAATATTCTGAAAATACGAATCACAATGCCTTTCGAAGTGATTCGTCTCATGGTAATGATGGTAACAATACTGCTGAAAATGCCATGGTTGGTTCGGCTAAAACAAAACACGCAGCAAAAGCCGGTGAAACGGTTGTGCAGGAATCTCAACTACTTAGAATACATGACCGCAGCGATTTGGAGAAATTACAAAAGGTGGATTATGAACAAAATGGAAACATCCATTTGTGGCTCAACGAAAATTGGAATTTCGAAATTGTGAGAAAACTCCCTTGGATTTTTCACAACCAAGGTCTACATCCGTTTTTCATCGAAGCGAACAAAAATACGCACTGGCAGAAGGACAAAAGTGCTTTAAGAAAACTACATGATAAAGGCGTGATTATGCCCATTGATATTATGGCCATCGTTCGTAGGAAAACCACTGAAAACAATTGGTTCAAGCGTTTGATTGGCAGAGGGTCGAAAGAAACGTTGGAAGCCACCGCTGCCACGTGTCTATTGGGTTTGCAAGTGTTACCGCCTTATTGCATACATCAAAGGGATTTGGCGCAACTGCAGCGGTGGATGTTTGATGGTATCTTGATCCCACAGCCCAAAATTTCCGATAACACAATGGCGTAAACGAAAGGTAGAAACGCTTAATGGAACAAGGGGAGGACATATATCATTGGAAGTGAATTTGACGGAAATAAAGAATAATCAATTGTACGATTATTGAATCAAAAGAAAAATTCTCATTGGTTGGAAGTGTTTCTTTAAGGATTATCTCGATTGAGTCCGTATTTCATAACATGGGAATAACCATTGCTTAAGACAATCAAAACTTTTTGGTGCTTTACAAATGAATATCAAGCGTTCACTAATTGGGTGCAAATTTGATTGAAATGTATTGTTCTGCGCAGCGAAATGTCTTAATTTTGCTGCGGTTGTGGAGGTTGTATTCGTGGATTTATTTTTGATTTTTTGCAATTAAGCGATGTGGCTGAAGGGGCGAAGCTGTGGGTGGTAATTAACATTCACAGAATCAATAGATTTACATTATTTTTGAAATCCGATGGCGTCAGAGATTTACAAGAAATTTAAAAAAGAAGTAAGAAAAATAGGAACACCTCGTTTTGTTCTTGCCGTTTCACTGGTTTCGGCGGGACTCATTTGGAAGGTTTTTCAATTGGGTGGTGATTCCTCAGAAGGAGCCGTCCGTAAATTAATTTCATTTTGGCCAATATTCTGGATTACTTGGATGGCCGCAGGCTTCCTAGCTTGGGCTTTCAGCGGTTTCAAGAATATGTCTGCCCTAATTTTCTCCCTTGTAGGTGGTGCATTCATGGCAGAAACGGTATTGCCAGGTGTTGTATTTAACACAGAGAACTGGCCGATATTAATGGTTTTGGCCGGTGTTTTGTTGTTAGCACTTCCAAAAAGAAATTTATACGCCAACGCCTATGGATATAGTTACGGTGGGTATGGCGGTAGAAGTCGTTCTAGCCGGGGTCGCGAGAAAACGAGTTCGGGAGAGACCGCACTGAATAGGAGCCGACGTAACGGTTCTTCAAGCGTAAAAAGACATTCAACCGATCAAGAAAAAATTTAGCGTGAATAAAATCAAAAAGCCATTCAAATGGCCATTTATCATAGGTATAGCTTCAATGCTTTTTCCAGGTTGCTATAGTTACAAAAATCAAATTTTATTTCAGGGATTAACGGATACTTCATATACTGCGAGTATGGTTCAAGAGAAACCTGTCATTCAGCGAGGAGATCAGTTAAGCATTCTGATATACGGGTTAGACGAAAAAACCACGGCCTATTTCAATACGCCGATGGGTGGTGGACAGGGTGGAAACATGCAAATGATGCAACAAGGTGCGCAAGGTGGCGGATTGATTGGCTATCTGGTGAGTGAAGAGGGAACCATTGAATTTCCCAAATTGGGTACCATCTCAGTGCTTGGTTATAGTCAGGAACGATTGCGTGATTCATTGCAATCATGGTTGTTGCCTTGGATAAAAGACCCCATTGCCAATGTGAGGTTACTCAATTTTAGGGTTACCTATTTAACAACTGATAGAGCGCAAACCATCATCATCACGAACAATAAAACCAATATCATACAGTTTTTGGGTATGGTGGGAGGTATTACATGGACAGATCGTAAAAACAATGTTTTGGTGATTCGACAAGTGGATGACAAACGACAAGTATTTCACGTTGATTTTACTAAAAAAGACGTGTTTCAAAGCCCTGTGTATTATTTACAACCCAATGACATTGTATATGTTGAACCCAATCAACGGAAATTTATTGAATCAAATGTTCAGCTAATTAGTTTGGCAACAAGCATTGCCAGTACCATTAGCATATTTGTTTTGTTTATCAACAGTTTGAGATAAAGGCATGAGCGATTTTAATTCAGAATTTGAAGACCAAAACGTAGCAGGTCCAAATATTATGCAAATCATCCTCAGGGATTATTTGCCTTATTGGCCTGTTGTATTGGCTGCTGCGATCATTGGCTATCTCAGCGGAAAAGTATACTTAAGATATCAACGTCCGGTATACAGCGTTTCCGCAGCTGTTTTGTTGAAAAACGATGCGGAGAGCACAGACAATTTGGTGAAACAAGCCGTCTTGGGTCAAGGATCTACCAAAATTGAAGATCAACTTGAAGTGCTCAAGGGAAGCAAAGTGATGGCCAAAGCGGCCGAGTTGTGTAATGCATTTTATGAAATCAAATGGCAAGGACAATTCAATTATTACTTTGACCACAAGCGTTTTCAGCCAGTCGATTTTGTGTTTTTAAACACAGATTCCATCAAAGGTTTTACGGCGAAATTCAATGTGAATGAGAATTGTACCGAAGTGATATTGAATGGAAAGGAGAGGTTTCCCATTGGCAGAGTCATTGATTTCAAAGGCAATCGCGTGATTATTAGAAGAATCAACCCCGAGTTGAATTACAAAAAAGCGGGTTATAATTCATTTGATAGAATCAGTTTAACTGTATTTGATAAAGAAAGGGCGTCAGAACGCTTGAGTTCAAGTTTTAACGCCGAAACAAACAAAAAGAATTCACAAGTAACATTGTCGTTGAATACGGATATGGAAGTGCGTGGACGTGATTGGTTGGATGCAATCATTGAAGCATATCAGTTAGAGTCACAGGCCGACAAACGCAAGAAAGCCCAATTCACTATGGACTTCATTGATTCACGTTTGGCTTACGTTGGTCAGGATTTGGACAGTGTTGAAAGACGATTAGAAAATTTCAAATCCAAAAACGATGTTCAATTGGTAAGTGCTGAAGCTCAGCGATTTTTGGCCAAAGTGCAAACGGGAGATCAAAAATCTTCGGAACTAGACCTGCAATTGATGGTCCTGGATGATTTGGAGAAATATGTACAAGGCAAAATAAAGAAGCCAGGAATGGCGCCTTACAGTGCGGGAATGACCCAAATTGATTTGAATTCCAATTTCAAAGAATTGATGCAGCTTGAGCGTGAATATGCCATTCTCGCGGAATCAAACGGACCCAAAAGCGATGTTGTAGCTACAGCCAAAAAGGAAATCGATGCTACCAAGGTGATATTCCTTGAAACCATTAGAAACACGCGGAGTAGCATTAATTTACTTAAAAATAGGGCAGAAAGAGATTTTGGTAAGTATAATTCGGAATACAATTCCTTGATGAGGTCTATCCCTAATAAGGAGCGACAATTGTTGAACATCACCAGACAACAAGAGATCAAGAATGCCTTGTACACGTATCTACTTGAACGCCGTGAAGAAGCGGCAATTTCTTCTGCGGGTACATTGAGTGATGTAACCATCATCAAGTCGCCAAAATCCAACGGCAAAATCAGTCCCAAAGAAGGTCAAATTCAAGGAGGATTCACACTTGGGTTTATGGCTTTGGTTTTGGCAATTTTGTTTGGTAAATCGGCTTTGAACAACAAAGTGATGGGCAAGGAAGACATTGAATCCAGAACAAAGGTTCCGGTATTGGCTGAAATTATTCAAGTGGAGGGCGACAGTCCTTTGGTAATGAAAGATGGCAATCGGAGTCTCATCGCTGAACAATTTCGTGGGTTGAGAACCAGTTTGGGGTATTTGGGTGATGGATCAGGTAAAACCAAAATTTTAGTAAGTTCATCCATACCGGGCGAGGGAAAGAGTTTTGTAAGCACAAACATTGCCATTAGTTATTCACTCACCGGCAAACGAACAGTTTTGTTAGAGAGTGATTTGAGAAAACCGAATATTTCAAAGCACTTTGACATTTCAAAACGAATTGGGTTGAGTGTTTATTTGAGTGGTAATTGTGAAATCGATGAAATATTAATACCTACCCAATTCGACAACCTTTTTGTGATACCAGCTGGACCCATCCCGCCAAATCCCGTTGAGTTGATGATGAATGGAAGGTACGAAGCATTGATACAACTATTGGGAACTACTTTTGATCACGTGGTGATTGACTGTCCACCCATAGGTTTGGTTACTGATGCTGAGGTGTTGGGAAAATGGGTGGATGCTTCAATTTTCATTGTACGACATCAATACACGCCAAAAGCGGCAGTGGCCAATTTGATTGAGCGTTTGCGTACTGACAAAAAATTCAACCGGATGGCGGTTGTAATGAATGGTTTGAAAGGGGGTATCAGCGGTTACGGTTACGGTTACGGTTACGGTTACGGTTACGGTTACGGTTACGGTTACGGTTACGGTTACGGTTACGGTTATTATGGCAATGAGAAAAAGGCGAAGTTAACCATTTGGAAAGAGGCCTACAAAATTGTTGTTGTTCCTTTCATGGCCCTATTGGGTATTAAATCAAAGGTGAATTGATATAAAATGAATTTACAGTTAGAAAAAGTTAAAATTTGCATTCTTGGTTTGGGCTATGTGGGTTTGCCACTAGCAGTGGCTTTCACCGAGAAATATAAAGTGGTTGGAATCGATATCAACTCCAAGAGGGTAAACGAATTAAATTCAGGGACCGATGCTACATTAGAAGTTGAAAACGTTGATATGCGGGCAGCGCTCAATCGTGGTTTTGTCCTTAGCACCGATATCAACGACGCCCGAGACTGCAACGTCTTCATCGTAACCGTCCCAACCCCCACCGATAAGCACAATCGACCGGTATTGACACCTATGATTAAGGCATCCCAGGCTATTGCCGAACTTTTGAAATTAAAGGTAGCTCTCAACCATCAACCCTCAATCATCATCTATGAAAGCACTGTTTACCCTGGCGTTACCGAAGATGAGATGGTGCCGGTATTGGAGCGGGTGAGTGGATTAAAGTATAACGAAGATTTTTTTGTGGGATATTCTCCAGAACGGATCAATCCAGGAGATAAAGAGCATACCGTGACGAAGATTCTTAAGGTGACTAGCGGAAGCACGCCGGAAATAGCAGAGTTTATCGATCAATTATACAAGAGTATCATTACCGCGGGAACGCATAAAGCGCCGAGCATCAAGGTGGCGGAAGCAGCCAAGGTGATTGAGAATTCGCAGCGCGACATCAATATCGCTTTTGTGAATGAGTTGAGTAAGATTTTCAACCTGATGGGCATCGACACCCTTGAGGTGTTGGAAGCCGCAGGCACTAAGTGGAACTTCTTGAAGTTCAAGCCGGGATTGGTCGGCGGCCATTGCATCGGCGTAGATCCGTATTATTTGGCTCAAAAAGCCCAGGAAGTCGGTTACCACCCCGAAATTATTTTGGCCGGACGTCGCTTAAACGACTCTATGGGGAAACACGTGGCGACGGAAGTGGTGAAATTGATGATGCGCAAAGACCTGAAAGTCATTGACTCCAAAGTCCTGATTTTAGGATTCACATTCAAGGAAGACTGTCCCGATGTGCGCAACACCCGCGTAATCGACATCTACCAAGAACTAAAAAACTTCGACATACAAGTCGACGTTTACGACCCTTGGGCCAATCCAGAAGAGGTGATGCACGAATACGGGATTACAGTCGTAAACGAATTGCCTAAAGCCCAATATAGCGGGGCTGTTTTGGCAGTTGCCCATAAAGAGTTTGCGGGATTGGATATACGAGGCATTGCTCGCAACGGTGTTGTTTACGATGTGAAGGGAGTATTGTCAAAAGAACAAGTAGATGCAAGATTATGATTGAGCGGTTAAGTAAAATTCTATCTCATAAAAATATCCTTCTCTATGGTGTAATTTCTGTGATTATTCTGTCGTTTAAGTATTATTTGTTGCCTCTAGATGGCGATGAGATTAAATACTACGAGTTAGCACAAAACATAAAATATAAGGGTCAATACTTTTATCAAGACTACCCCAATACATTTATACCATCGATTCCATTTCTAATTGTTTTACTTGATATACCTGCATATCCCCTGTTAGGTATATTTTTATCAAGATTATTTGTTTTTGCAATGCTTTTGGTAGGAATCTATTATGCAAAAAAAGTGTTTGAACTTAGTCTCATGGATCAGCCTGTAATAAATGCAATTTTATTGGGTGTAATGTTCAATGCACAGATTATACATTGGTCGGTAGTTCTTTATCCTGATATTATTGCATTTGGACTTTTGTGGTTTATTCTACATCGAATTTTGTTGTATCACATGAGCGAGAATATCACTTCACAAAATTGGTTAATTTTAGTTCTCTCCATAAGTATTTTGGTTTTAGTTAAATACGTGTATGGAGTTCTATTTCTATGGGTTGTTTTAATATGGTGGGAAAAGATTAAAACTTCTTGTAATTTAATTGGTTTCACAAAAACTTTTAAACTTTACAAGAAACATAATATTGCAATAATAATTGGAGTATTACCATTGATAATTTGGTTACAATATTTAATGGGAGTTGATTTTGGTGCAGAGGCTAACGAATCTGGATTTTCCCAATTTAATTCGTCGGGAGAGAATGTGCTTGTTAGGAATATAAAAAAGGGGTTGGGTATAATGCCAATGGAAAATGGCAGATTCAACGGTATACCTGCTTTTATTAATAATTTTATACCCAAAAACCATTTGAGAGACTGGCTAACAAGCGTTTTTTGTTTGTTTCTAGTGTTTTACGGATTGATTTTCAATGGTATAAAAAAGCCCAATAAAATAAACACAGTATTGTTATCTACACTATTTTTAGTAATGTCGGCTTTCATTTTAAGCGGCACGGGTTTTTCAAGGTATTGGTTACCTTTATTTCCAATATTTTACTTTGGCATACGTGAAACGCTTAGGGTTTTTTTTAATAAAGATAGTGTATTTGTATATTTTGTATTCATTAGCATCATCTTTTATACCCTAAATGAAATCCGATTATTTCAGGCAGTTTTCCAGTCATTGAAGAGTTAATGCTCAATAATAAAACTATTGCGGTTATCGTTCCCTGTTACAATGAAGAAAGTCAAATAGGTTTTGTTATAGAAACTATGCCGAGTTTCGTTGATAGAATTATTGTTATTAATGATTGTAGCAAGGATGAAACCGCAAATGTTGTTTTATCTTATCAAAACTATACAGAGCATAAGTCACTACCAATCACAGATAATAATTCCGTAAAAACAAGAACTAGATTTAACGATGCCGAATTTGTGCTGCAAGACTTTCACAATGAGGATAGATTAAATTTGACCCCATTTGAAGTAATAGTGAAACCTAATAATCGGATTGTCCTAATAAATCACTTGAAAAATGGGGGAAAAGGAGCGGGTATTGCTACGGGTTATTGGTATTCTAGATTTTTGGGAGTTGATTGTGTGGCAACAATGGATGGAGATGGGCAAATGGATCCAGAAGAGCTCGAACGTATATGTTTACCCATCGTAAACGGAACTGCAGAATATTGTAAAGGGAATCGCTTGTTTCATCCAAGTGCGAGATTAGTCATACCGAGAACTCGTCATTTTGGCAATGCTGTACTTTCTATTTTAACGAAATTTGCTACAGGATTTTGGAATCTTTCAGATACTCAAACAGGATATTCTGCAATAAATTATCAGGCACTGAATACTTTAACATTATCGGATATTTATGCGGGATACGGTTACCCCAATGACGTTTTGGTTAAATTAAGCATAAACAGATGTCGAGTCGAGGAGGTAGTTATTAAGCCCGTATATAACATAGGGGAAGATTCTAAAATGAAGATTCATAAAGTTATTCCGAGAATTTCATGGTTGTTGTATAAGTCTTTTTGGTTGAGGATAACTAAGAAGCACTTTATCAATGATTTCCATCCGTTATTTTTACTGTACGTTTTGGCCCATTTATGTATTTTGATTGTGTCTTATTATGCGTTTAAATTGGTGCGAGTAGAAACTCCGAATCCTGCAACATCTCTTGCCTTTGTATCGGTTGGTCTTTTGACGTTTTTCAGTTTTGTGTTTGCCGTTTGGATGGATATAAGTAATGATAAGTCTAGTTCGGTTTAAAATTCTAAGATACGGTTTAGTAAGTGCCGTAGGGTATTTATGGGTTTTTTTGTTCATTAATTTTTTCATGAATAGACTCGGTAATTTACAATCTTCAGTAATTGCATATGGCTCCTGGTATTGTGTTCAGTTTTTATTACAGAAAAAATTTATTTTTGGAGCAGTTAGTAATGACGGTTTGTATACAAGATATTTTTTATTTTTAATTACAAATTATATACTAGTATTATTTTTACATAACACAATAGTTTGGTTTAGTTCTAATGTAAATATTGCAATTTTGTTAACAGCTATAGTTGTTTTTCCAATACGATATCACGTTTTAAATAAATGGGTTTATGGATAATATAAAATTTAGTGGATTAAGAGCCACTCCAGAGCTTGAAGATTTTAAAGGCAAGTATGAAAACCAAGGTTTTATAGCTCGAAAACTTGTTGAGAGTTATTTTGGAGCGGTGAAAGAGTTAACTATTCAGTGTGGCGGAGTTGACCGACCTTATGAAATCGGGGCGGGCGAAGGGCTATCTACTTTGCGCCTAAAGACCTTTTGCGACAATTTAAAAGCCTCAGAATATCTTCCTGATTTGGTTGATAAAGCAAAAAAAATCAATCCTGACATTGATTTTAAATGTGAAAGTGTTTATGAATTGGAAGATTCTGACAACTCTTATGATTTAGTTTATTTGCTTGAAGTGCTAGAGCATTTAGATTTCCCTTTAGATGCATTAAAAGAAATTAAAAGGGTATCAAGCCGATTTTTAATTTTAGGTGTACCGAGAGAACCATTGTGGAGAGTGTTAAATATGGCTAGAGGAAAATATTTAAATTCCTTAGGTAATACGCCTGGTCATCTCAATCATTGGAGTAGCAATGGAATTATAAATCTAGTTGAAAAAAACTTTGGTAAGGTTTTGAAAGTTCAAACTCCATTGCCGTGGACAATTTTGTTGGCTGAGAAATATTAAATAATGAAGATATTAGTCACCGGCACCGCCGGCTTCATTGGCTTCCATTTGGCTGAAAGGCTCATTAAAGAAGGATATGAGGTATACGGGCTTGATGTAATAAACGATTATTATGATATTAATTTGAAGTATGCGCGTTTAGCGGAGCATGGTATTAGTTATGAAACGATTGAAAGGGATAACTTGGAAAAACCCCCTCGATACTATTTGACTTCTTCGTCATCAAATCACACGGGGACCAGTCACAGCTTTTACAATCAAATAATTGAAAGCACTAAGCATAAGAATTATAAATTCATCCGCCTTGATCTCGCAGATCACGATACTGTGGTAAACTTCATGGTGGAGCAAAAGTTCGATTATGTAGTGAATTTAGCGGCGCAGGCGGGGGTTCGGTATTCGATTGACAATCCGAGGGCCTACACGCACAGTAATATTGATGGATTTTTAAGTGTATTAGAAGGAGCTCGGTATAGCAAGGTTAAGCATTTGATATATGCTAGTACCAGTTCGGTATACGGTTTGAATACAGAAATGCCTTTAAGCGAAGACCAAAAGACAGATAGGCCGATGGCTTTGTATGCGGCTACCAAAAAGGCCAATGAGTTGTTTGCTCATTCCTATTCCCATTTATTTGATTTACCCACAACGGGATTGCGTTTTTTTACGGTTTACGGTCCTTGGGGTCGACCCGACATGGCACTTTTCCTGTTTGCAGATGCCATGCTTAAAGATGAACCCGTCAATGTATTCAACCACGGCAAGATGATCCGCGATTTCACGTATGTAGATGATATTGTGGAGTCAATTACTCGATTAATTCCGAAATCAGCTCCTCAAAATCAAGATGGGGTGCCGTGTCAAGTCTTCAATATCGGTAACTCCGCTCCTGTTCAACTTATGGCGTATATCGGAGCCTTAGAAAAAGCATTAGGCAAAACCGCCAAAAAGAATTTCATAGATATTCAAGCTGGAGATGTTCCTGCTACGCATGCAGAGGTATCAAAATTGGAAGAATATATCAACTTTAGACCAAAAACTTCAGTTGAAGAAGGCGTGCAGCGATTCGTGGAATGGTATTTAGAAAGTAAGCAGAATTAAAAGTAGAAAATTAGTTAAAATAATAACGTGTCAAGCTCCAAACCTATAAATTCAAACGGTCAAGTCAATTGGCTTTTTGAAATCTCCCCTGAGCGCTCGAAATTCAAGCTCAACTTTAAAGAAATCTATCAGTACCGTGACCTACTTATGCTCTTCATTCGTAGAGATATCGTTTCCATTTATAAGCAAACCATATTAGGCCCGTTATGGTATTTTATTTCGCCATTATTGGCATCATTTACGCAATATTGGGTGTTTGGCCGGTTAGCTGAATTGCCTTCTGATGGCACACCGTATTTTCTTTTTGTTCTATGTGGAAACGTGTTGTGGAGTTATTTTTCTTCTTCATTGAATGGAACCTCGAATACGTTTAGTGCCAATCAAGGGATTTTTGGTAAGGTATATTTTCCACGAGCGATTGTACCGCTTTCCATAACCGCGTCAAACTTGTTTCAGTTTGGAATTAAACTGCTGTTGATGTTGGTGTTCATCACGATTATGGGTTTGTTGCCAAAAATCAATTTGTGGGTATTGGCGCTGCCAGGACTCATTGTTTTGATGGCCTTAATATCAATGGGATTGGGTATGATTGTTAGTTCTATGACTACCAAGTATCGCGACTTTTCACAACTGATGGGTTTTGCAGTGGGCTTGGCGATGTATGTAACACCGGTAATTTATCCAACGAGTATGTTCTTGGAGAAAATTTCCCCAGAGAAACAATGGATGATTTATGCAAATCCGCTTACGAGTATATTTGATGTTTTTCGTGTGGGATTTTTAGGCGCGGGAAGTATTAATATGTGGGGATTGTTATATACGGTGGTGTTTTCGGTAGTGGTATATATTTTGGGTTTGTTTGTCTTTAACCGCGTTGAGAAGTCCTTTATGGACACGATATAAAATGAGTGACGTAATTTTAAAAGTCGAAAACGTTTCTAAATTGTACCGCTTAGGAACGGTTGGTACGGGAACTTTTGGGGGGGATGTTCAGCGTTTCTGGAAAACAAAAATATTAGGTCAGGAAGATCCGTTTTTGAAGATAGGACAGACAAATGATAGAACTTCCAAGGAAAAGGCCGAATTTGTATGGGCACTTAAGGATATCAACTTCGAAGTAAAACGCGGAGAAGTATTAGGAATAATCGGTAAAAACGGTGCTGGTAAATCAACCTTGTTGAAATTATTAAGTCGCATAACCTCCCCAACAACGGGAAGTATCAAAAGTGCGGGTCGTATGGCTTCTTTATTGGAAGTGGGTACAGGTTTTCATCCAGAATTAACGGGCAGAGAAAATATTTTCCTAAATGGAGCTATTTTGGGGATGACTAAAAAGGAAATCCAAAATAAGTTTGATGAAATAGTGGACTTTTCTGGTTGTGAGATGTACATTGATACTCCCACAAAGCGTTATAGTTCTGGTATGACCGTGAGATTGGGTTTCGCAGTGGCTGCATTTTTGGATCCTGAGATTTTGGTTGTGGATGAAGTTTTGGCTGTTGGCGATGCAGAGTTTCAGAAAAAGGCCATTGGCAAGATGCAAGATGTCAGTAGGGGAGAGGGTAAGACTGTTTTGTTTGTGAGTCACAATATGGAAAGTATTGCTAAATTGTGCACGTCGGCGATTTTTATGAATAATGGTACTATCGATTCAATTGGCGATACGCCGACAATAATCGACTTGTATTTGAATAAAAATAGAGAACCTCAAAAACAGAGTATTGAAATTATTCTAGGTAATAATATTACTGTCAAAGATATTCACATTAAAAGTGAATCTTCTAAATTACTAAATATTGTTAATCAAGGCGAAAATTGGAGTTTGAGTTTTGGTGTGGATTCGATTTTGGATAAATTGCTACGTTGCAACTTTGAGTTGCATACTTCTTCTGGTATACCAGTTACTTGCTTTGGTAATGAGTTTGAAAATTTTGAAATAAGGATTTCTCAGAAAAAAAACATTATTTTTTTTGATATGGGGATTTGTGTTTTTAAAAAAGGCACCTACTTGTTAAATGCCTATTTTCAGGTTGGTGATGGACATACCACCGAATACAAGTACCTAGAAAATATATTAGAAGTAATAGTCGAAGGGCCATTAAAACTATGTGATGGTTGGGATAAGTTCATTTACGCACCTCAGCATGGATTCGTTCCTATAAATGTGAGAAAATTAAGAATGGTTACTCAATAAACCAATGAATATCGCTATCTGCTTCGACAAAAATTTTCAAAAGTGGGCAACGGTTTGTCTTTATTCCATTGTAATAAATTATCGAGGAAATCAGAAAATCCGGTTGTTTATTCTTTCGGATATAAATTACGAAAAATGTATACCACAACTTAGAAAAGTTCTTAAAAATTTTGAGTTTAGCTTTGACAATCCGGGTTCAGACTTTGATTCATTACCTACCGGGTTTCACTTTAACGTAACTACTTATTGGAGACTGGCATTACCGAAACTTTTGACAGGATATGGAGTAGAAAAAGTGATCTATTTAGATTCGGATACGTTGGTGGTTGGTGATATTTCAAAACTTTACGCAATCGACTTGAAAGATAAATATTGTGGTGGTTGTTTGGATATTGGTTCTGATATGCACATCGATAGAATGGGTTTGAAGCAAGGTTTTGCGATAAATGGAGGGGTTTTATTAATGGATGTGGCTAAAGTAAATCAATTCAATTGGGTCGAAGAGGCCAATCGCTTGAATCAAGAGGGCCGTATTAAATGGGTAGATCAAGATGTGATAAATATTTTATTGGATGAAAAAATTGCTCTATATGATCTCAAATGGAATGTTCAATCTGGTAATTTCCAAAATGGCTATGAGGGCAAGGTAAGTGTTGTGCATTTTACGGAATCTGGAAATACAAAACCCTGGAGCTATAGATCAAGGCATTTGTATCTAGCAGCTTATCATACATATATGAGGGAAAGTGGATTTTATTGGGATTATTTTCGGTTTGAGTTCGCCAGAAGGGTTAGAAAGCATTTAGTGGGAGAATAGACTAAGAGTTGATTAAAAAAATTCATTTCATATGGCTAGGTTCCAAACTTCCTGCTAAAAACAGGGAAATTGTAGCAGAATGGGAAGAATTATTGCCAGATTTTGAATTTTTTATTTGGAATGAAGAAAACACAAAAAAGTATGATTGCTTATTCTTAAGACAGTGTTTAAGAAAAAAGGCCTATGCTTTTGCCGCCGATTATTTGAGACTGAAGGTGGTGAATGATTCTGGCGGTTTTTATCTCGATACTGATATGAAACTTTTAAAATCATTAAATGATCTAGAAGTTGGTTCCTTTATGATTGGTGAGCAGGAGGAGAATATTCCCAATTGGGGAATTTTTTATTCCGAGAAGAATTCTGAGATTTTAAATAAGTGTTTATCGAAGTACGACTATCTATGTTTTGATCAATTTAAGCCTCCAGTTATTCCCTATTTCCTGAAAGAGATTATTTACCAAGCTGAAAACATTAAAATTTATCCGCCTGTTGTATTTTATCCAATGCCTCAAGGTGTTGATGTTTCGCTATATAAAGAATATATAAAGGTAAATACGGTTGGCGTACATCTTTGGGATTTTAGTTGGAAAAAACTTAAAGCGGAAAGATTAAAAAGTACTGAAGTAATATATCGATTGATTCAATTGATAAAAGATGTGTTTTATTTCGATTATCCCCTACATTATTTTCATATAAATACCATCAGAATTTTAAGAATATTAAAACGGTAGGCTTTTATGAAACTTGTCAGTGTGCTATTACCTTGTTATAACTCTGAACGCTACATAAGTGAAGCAATACAGTCAATACTAGATCAAACGTATACACATTTTGAGCTTTTAATTTTAGACGATGGATCGACGGATAATACAAAATCGATAATAACAGGATTTCAAGATAAGAGAGTTATTTTACTAACTGAAAATGAAAATAAAGGTATCGTTTACCAACTCAACAAAGGCATTGAACACGCGAAGGGTGAGTTTATTGCTAGAATGGATGCAGATGATGTTTCATTTCCAGAAAGATTTCAGAAACAGGTTGAATTTTTGGAGAATCCAAAAAATTTTAAAATCGATGTTTTGGGCACAGATGCTGTCTCAATTGGTTCGTCTAGTAAATCGATAATTCATCAAAACTATCGGTCAGAGCAAATATCATTCATGCTTAATTTTAAATGTCCAATATTACATCCAACGGTGTTAATTAGGCGACGTGTTTTTGACCAAGGAAAGAGGTATCCCCAAGATTATGTTTTCGCAGAGGATTATGCCTTGTGGAGATTAATTGATAAGGGCGACAATTTGGCTATTATTCCTAATATTCTTCTGAGTTATAGAATACATGATAATCAGACGAATAAAAGTGACGAACGTTTTCAAATTCAAATGGAAGCCGCAATCAGAGTAGCATTTATGAGACCTGTCAGTGTTAGAGATCAAATTTTTCTTAGTGATAAGATTAAGCGAAATTTTTTTCAAAATTCAGCAGTAAAACATATAAAGCTAAATTTAATTGAGAGATTTTATTTAAAAATAATCAAAAAGTATTTAAATATAAAATATCACCAGTTGAATGAGTTGATAAAACAGTAATTTTGAAAACGATTAATTTGCGAGAACTATTCCCAACTACCTAATTGAAAAACCTACTTTACAAGTATAAGCGAAAGATACAGTTATTTTTTTTATCGAGGAATAGAGTGCATTCTAAGACTATTGAAAAAACTAAAAGTTATGGGAAAGAGTATCCTAATAAAACATTTTATGTTATTGGAGTTGATGAAGGTTGGTGCGGATTATTCGCGATTGTAACGCATCAATTAACCCATATAGCCTATGCGCGCGAAAGAGGTTACATACCTGTAATAGATTTAAAGAATTATCATTCTCAATATTTATCTTTTCAAGATCGATTTTTATATAATTCTTGGGAATTTTTTTTTGAGCAACCTTGTAACTACAACCTACAAGACATTGAAAATGCAAGTCATGTAATTCATAGCATATCCTATTTTGATCCTCCTGACAATCAATATGTGATGCCATACGAGGCAATTGTGTTTGATTTCAAAAAAATGCAATATTGGGCCAATTTGTTTAAAAAATATATTAGAATAAATAGTGAGGTAATGAACGTGATTGAGGAGAGAATCAAAAAAACGTTTAATGATAAAACTCGAATTTTAGGCGTTCTGCTAAGAGGAACGGATTATTTAACACTTAAGCCTACGAAACACCCAATACAACCGGAATTGAAGGATGCAGTAGTCAAAGTAAAGGAGTGTTTGTTGCAATGGAAGTGTAATTACATATACGTAGCAACTGAAGATGCAGATATTTATTCATCCTTTGAAAATGAATTTGGTGACATACTTATAAGAGATGATTCATTTCGTTGGACTCAAAAGGATTTATCAGGTGGAAAGAGTAATTCAAACTTATTTTCTAGCACAATAAATAAAAAGGCCGAGGGAATTAAATATTTGACGCAAATTTGTTTACTCTCTAAATGCACATCTTTTGTTGGGGGTAATACTCGTGGAACACTCGGAGTATTATTAATGACTGAGGGTTTTGAAAACCAGTTTGTTTTTGATTTGGGTTTATATGATTAATTGAATTTTATGAAAATATTAATAACAGGAATATCGGGTTTTATTGGAAGCGCAGTGTATAAGAAGTTTAAAAATCACGAAATTTATACCATTGATAATTGTTCTTTTGGAAATAGATCGCTAATTGATATTCCAAAAGATCAATTTTATGTAGAGGACATACGCAATCGAGAAAAAGTATTTGAAATATTTAAACAAGTTCAACCGGATTGGGTAATACATTTGGCTGCTATTCATTTTATACCTTATTGCAACAAGTATCCGTTTGAGTCTTCCCAAATAAATATTGAGGGCACTAAGAACATCTTGGATGCATGCGCGTTAACCAAAACTGTGAAAAAGGTCTTTTATGCATCTACGGCTGCGGTGTATCCCATCTTAGATAGCTCTATAACTGAGGAGCATTCCACTGGACCTTTAGATATTTACGGGCTATCAAAATTAACTGGAGAGTACTTGTGTCATGCATTTCATAATATAACGGATATTCCAACCATAATTTGTAGGTTCTTTAATGCATTTGGTCCGAACGAAACCAACCCACATTTAATTCCAGAAATTCAAGATCAAATCAACCAAGGCAAGCGCGAAATAGAACTAGGAAACTTAGAACCCAAAAGAGATTTCATTCATACCTCTGATATGGCTAATGCCATTGATTTATTGATGGATAAGTTTGAAAATGGCATTGATGCATTCAATTTAGGACAGGGTCAAGAATATTCAGTGACGGAAATCATACAAGCATTTGAAGAATGCTTGGGTGAGAAGATAACCATAAAACAACATCCTGATAGAATTAGAAAATCAGACCGGATGCATTTATTAGCGGATGTGTCTAAATTGAAAAGTTTTACAGGCTGGGAGCCAAAAATTGGGATTATTGAGGGAATCAAAACACTTTTGAATGAAAAATAGAAAAAAACTAGGATTGATTTTCTCATATGATGAACAGTGGATTGGTGGAACTTATTACACAATAAATTTAATCCATGCACTCAACATTTTATCTGAAGAAGACAAACCTGAAATAGTAGTATTTTCAAATGAGGAAGATTTTACAAAACTTCAAAATGAAACCGTATATCCCTATTTGAAATACGAAGCATTCGAGCAAGATAAATTTGGTGTTTTGTCACAGTTTACCAATAAAATTACCTTTAAGGTATTTAAAAAAGTGATTTTCAAACAGCAATACAAAGGGCATTTAGACGCATTATTTATTATGCAACGTTCGGGTTATTTAGAGTCGATTCCATTTGAAAAACGGATTTACTGGATTCCTGATTTCCAAGACAAGTATTATCCTGAATTCTTTACACAAGAAGGTTTGTCGAAAAAGCACGAACGGAGTCAATGGATTGCGGCTTATGCCAAAAATATCATTTTAAGCAGTGAGGCGGTAAAAAAAGATTGGGATGAATTTTATCCAAATTTTAAAGGGAGAACAACGGTTGTCCATTTTGCGGTTACACATCCAGAATATGACACTATCGAAATAACTGAAGTATTGAACAAATATGATTTACCAGAGAATTATTTTTTTGCACCCAATCAGTTTTGGGCTCATAAAAATCACATGATAGTAATTAAAGCCGCGGAAATATTAAAAAAAGAAGGTAACCCGATAATTATTGCTTTTTCCGGAAAAGAAAACGACAACAGAAATCCTGGGTATACCGAAAAGCTGAAAGCATATGTGAAAGAAAACAATTTAGATGATGTGATTCGATTTCTAGGATTTTTAGATCGAAGGGAACAACTGAAATTGATGAAACACGCCATTGCGGTGATTCAACCGTCTCTTTTTGAAGGTTGGAGTACGGTTATTGAAGATGCGATGGCGATGAATCAGAGAATTATTGCTTCAGACTTGAAGGTGAATAAAGAACAGTTGGGGGATAAGGGTCTTTACTTTGAAAGGCATAATGCACAAGGATTAGTTGAGAAAATATTAAGTGTGTGGAGTGATGAAAATCAAACAATAGAATATCATTACGAAGCCAAGTTAAGATCTTTTGGAAATACATTTAAAAGCGTAATTAATAGAATATGAAAACAGCAATAATAACGGGGTCTTCAGGACTAATTGGCAGCGAGAGCGTTAGATTTTTTGCTGATAAATTTGACCTGATTGTTGGAATTGACAATGATCAAAGAGCGTATTTTTTTGGGAACGATGCGTCAACCGAATCAACCAAAATGAAGTTAGTCAATTCTATTGCGAATTATAAACATTTCGATGTTGATATTCGAGAATTGGTTCTGCTCGAAGAAATTTTTCAAGAATATAATCATGATATTGCTCTGATTATTCACACAGCTGCTCAACCAAGTCATGATTGGGCAGCCAAAGAACCGTTTACAGATTTTACTGTGAACGCAAATGGAACGTTGAACCTATTAGAATTGACACGTAAACATTGTCCTGAGGCAGTATTTATCTTTACATCGACTAATAAGGTCTACGGAGATACTCCAAATTATTTGCCATTGGTTGAATTGGATAATAGATGGGAAATAGATAATCGACATGTTTATTTCGAAAGAGGAATCGATGAGAATATGAGTATTGACAATACTAAACATTCTCTATTTGGTGCCTCTAAAGTGGCGGCGGATATATTGGTTCAGGAATATGGTAAATATTTTGGTATGAAAACTGGAATATTTCGTGGGGGGTGTTTAACCGGCCCTAATCATGCAGGAACGCAGTTACATGGTTTTTTATCGTTTTTAGTTAAATGCGCTATGACGGATTCGAGTTACACCATATTTGGGTATAATGGTAAACAGGTAAGAGATAACATCCATAGTTTTGATTTGGTAAATATGTTTTGGCATTATTATCAAAATCCTAAAGCGGGTGAGGTATATAATGCTGGCGGGGGAAGACATTCAAATTGCTCCATGTTAGAAGCTATTAATGAAATAGAAAATATCTCAGGAAAAAAGTTAGACTATTCGATTTCTGATTCCAATAGAATTGGTGATCATATTTGGTGGATCAGTGACGTTTCCAAATTCAAATCTCATTATCCTAATTGGGATTATAAATATAATCTTACAGATATACTCGAACAAATCATAGATAGATTTAAAATTTAATGTTTCTATTAATTACTACCTATTACCAGTCAACTGAGCCTGAGAGGGAGGCAGAAAATTTGGAGTGTTTAAAACAAAACATCAATAATCCGCTAATTGAACGTATTTATCTTTTCTTACAAGGTAATGATTTCCCTGAAATTGTGGATATTGACAGTAAAATCAAATATTTAAACTTTGGTAAAAGACCATTTTTCTCTGATTTGTTCGCTTTTGCAAATACTATAGAAAACAATAAAATTAAAATTGTTTCCAATTCGGATATATATTTTGATGGCAGTTTAATATATTCCAATGATATATTGGATAAATTCGATGTTATAACTCTAACACGTTGGGATAGCCTAGGAAACGGTGAGTTAGATTTTTATAATAATTTTAAAAGTCAAGATGTTTGGATTTTTAGCAAAAGAATAAAGGATACAATTGGGAAATTCCATATTGGCAGGCATGGATGTGACAATAGGTTAATTTTTGAATTAAATGAAAATAAATATAAAGTGGCCAACCCATCGTTTAGTATTAGGGCAATTCATTTACATCGGTCGGATTTAAGAAGTTATTTTAATGATCCGGACTATGAATACGTAAAAGCTCCTTATGGTTATGTTTTGCCGACTTATCTCAATAAAGGTGATTTAAATAGTAAGGTGTTAAAAAAGCAGTTTTATTTTACTAGATATTCTTATTATCGAGCATTAAGAGGAAATAAGCTACCAGGGTTACATTTGGGATTAATCAGTAGATTAATGGGGTTGGTTGCAGAAAAATTTTATGCCATTAAAGTGAAGAAATTTGGATAAATTAATTTCAATCATCGTTCCAATTTATAATCGTTTTTTACATGCCGATAGAGCTCTAGCGTCAATTGTAAATCAAACCTATTCCAATTGGGAGTTATTTGTAGTTGATGATGCAAGTATTGATACCTATAAAATACCAGAATTTTGTAATGGCTCCTTAAAAAATATTACACTATTACGTAATGAAAAAAATTTAGGACCAGGTCTCAGTCGACAAAAAGGCAAGGATCTTGCAAAAGGCGAATATATTTGTTTTTTGGATAGTGATGATTTTTGGAAGCCTGATTTTTTATTGGAAAGTTTAAAAGTACATGAAGCGAATCCGGATTTGGCGGCAACGTATTGTCAAAGTGAAATGACGGATGGTTCTCTGAGGCGCCGAAACAATATTGAAGATTCAGTAGATGATATTTTTTATGGCGTAGTTTCCGGGGTTAGACCTTGGGCAACTTGTTCTTTGATGTGGAATATAAAGTATGTAGCGAAATGGAACGCAATCAGGACCAATCAGGATGCCTTGTTTGAGTTGGAAACAGCTGTAAAAAATCATCGGATAAAAATGATTCCTCTCATTATGTGCATAATTGACAAAGAAACGGGTAATAATGCACAAAATATGGTCGGTGTAGGGAATGGGAATATTAACAGAACAAAAGTGTTACTCAGTGCAATGAAAATATTTAAGTTCTACACAGGGAATAATATAAATAGAATAAAGATAGCTCTGTGGTATTCGTTATACGTCCAAATGAAAAAAATGATAAAACAGTATGAAATGTATTTAGCGGCTAGGGTTGCTATTAGTTTGATTTACAGAATTCATTGGACATTCAGCTCTTGAAAATAGGCATCGTTTTATCTAGTCCGCCCCAAGTTTCAGAAACATTTCTGAATACCTTCATTTCTATTCTCGAAGAAAAGCATGAGTTAACACTTTTTGTATCTCAGAAGGCAAAAAATATTGATATCAAACAAAAGGAATATTTAAAATCTAATTTAAAGGGTTTAATTCAAATTCCAACGTTTATACTACTTTTAATCTTAAACTATAGGAAATTCATGAAGTTAATGAGTCAATCAGGCTCAATAAAGCAGTTAATAACAGATATCCCCATTTGGACTACCTCTAATTTGGATTATTTGCATTTTGGATTTGGTAATTTGGTATTCGGCAGAGAGTATTATGGCGATGTTATGGATTGTAAAATAACTTTGAGCTTCAGGGGGTCAGATATTAATGTCTTCCCGATATGGCACAATAAATCTTATTCGTTAGCTTTAGAATTAGCGGACAAAGTTCAGGCAAATTCCAAGGAGTTATTATTCAAGTTAAAGAATCATTACCCCCCAATAGAATCTAAGGGTGTTATAATCCATCCTGGACTTCAAAAAATCTTTAGGGTCGGTGAAACAGAAATTGAAGAATTGGTAAGAATTCGGGCGGGTAATTCGCATATTGAAATTGTGTCCGTTGGAAGATTACATTGGGTTAAGAATTATGAATTGGCCTTAATGACTTTAGCTTTATTTAAGCAGATCGGGAATGATTTTTATTATTCAATAATTGGTGATGGAGTGGAGGATGAAAAATTGGTTTTCTTAATCCATTATTTAGGATTGAAGGATAATGTGAAATTGGTGTCTCGGAAAAATGCAGGAGAAATAAAGGAAATTATGGAGCGTTCGAATTTGTTTTTACAAACTTCATGGGCTGAGGGATTGTCCAACTCTACATTGGAAGCACAATCACTTGGTTTACCAGTTGTTGTAACTCCTGTTAGCGGTATGAGCACCATCGTGGAACATGGAAAAACGGGGTTTGTTTGTGAGGGTTTTTCATTAGAGCACGTGATGAATGGACTTAATTGGTATAAAAATTTATCTAGCGAAGAATTAGGTGAATTAGCTAGAAATGCCTCAATTCGTGTCCAAGAAAAATTTTCAAATGAAATTCTCACTGAGAATTGGTTAGCATTTTTTGATTAATGTTTGACTTCCTAAAATACATACAACCCGCGAATTACTATCGCTTTGTAAACTTTATGCCTCATGCGGTATTGGTTTATGATTCAGGAAGTATTACAGGATTAAAAAACATTTATTCAGATGTTGATACAGCTAAATTGGACGTTTTGTATCAATCCATACAATCTGGTAAAATTCCATCTAATAAGCAAAATAGAAATCCACTTCAAGATTCGATAATTACCAACGTCAAAGACAATTACATTTTCATACGAAGGTTCTTTTCTCCCGTGCAATTTATTTACGTTCTAATAGTAAGAATATTCAGTTTTAAGAATCCCTTATTTGAGCTTTACGCATTTTTTAACGCACTAATTACGTCAAAACGTGTTTCAATTGAACCGCAAAATTATAATGATTGGAATACATTTGAAAGTATTCTCATAAATGAAAATCCTTTGGTTTCTGTGATCATTCCTACCCTAAATAGGTATGAATATTTAAAGGATGTTCTAGCTGATTTAGAGCTTCAGGATTATCAGAACTTTGAAGTTATCGTGGTAGATCAATCCGAACCTGTGGATGCTAAATTTTATGAGGGTTGGAATTTGAAAATCCAACTTATTCAACAGGAGGAAAAAGCGCTTTGGTTGGCGCGGAATAAAGCCATTAAAACTTCCATAGGGGAATATATATTATTATTTGATGACGATTCGCGAATACAATCTGATTGGATAACGAATCATTTTAAATGTTTGGATTTCTTTAATGTTCAAATTTCTGCAGGCGTTACCCATACATTAGTAGGCGGTGGTTTGGGAAAAAAGGATGCGTATTTTCATCTAAGTGATGTTTTTGATACGGGAAATGCCATGGTGCATCGTTCTGTTTTTGAAAATGTGGGACTGTTCGACAGACAATTTGAAAAACAACGAATGGGGGATTCTGAATTTGGTTTAAGATCTTTATTAGGGGGATATAATATAATTTCTAATCCGTATTCAAAAAGAATCCATCTAAAAGTAGAAACAGGCGGCCTCCGCCAAATGGGTAGTTGGGATGCCTTGCGGCCCAAGTCGTTATTCGCTCCAAGACCTGTGCCGAGTGTGTTATATCTAATTAGGAAATATCATGGAAATCAAGAAGCATTGTATTACTTGATTAAGAATATTCCACAATCATACATGCCTTATAAATTTAAGAAGAATAAAATCATGAGATTGACTTATAGTTTCATTTTTCCTTTGTTCGTGCCAATAGCATTTTTAGCGGTGTATCAGTCTTGGAAAATGGCTTCGATTAAAATTAACGAAGGTTCACTCATCGATAAATTAAATTGAATAAGCGCATACTTTTAGTCACAAGCGAATTCCCTCCTGGTCCAGGCGGCATCGGCCACCATGCATGGTTTTTGGCCAAAGAGTTAGCTAAAAGAGAATCGATTGATATTGAGGTTTTATGTCCAAAAGACTATGCCTCAGAGTCAGAGGTATTGAAATTCGATGAAGAATCGCCGATTAAAATCCATCGCTTTGAAAGGATTAAAGGATTAACGCATGTATTAAGAATTATCAAATTAAGCAAACTCCTGATTGATAACCCGTATACCCATTTTATAGCTAGCGGGAAATTTGCACTTTGGATGATTTGGATTCAGAAGTTATTGGGGAAAAAAGCAAAGACGCTCTGTATTTTACATGGATCCGAAGTTAATTTATCCAATATTCTACTCAGGGACTTTACCCACTCATCCATTTCAAAATTTAATACCATCATTTCCGTTTCAACGTTTACGCATAGTTTATTGCCTCAATCGATTTTGGATAATGCAGGGCGTTTGCGTGTAATTCCGAATGGATTGGATAAAAGCGATTTTATTTTTAAGAATAATATTGAATTAAAAGGGGAACCAGCCCTATTAACAGTAGGGCATGTATCACCGCGAAAAGGTCAACATCGCTTGATAAAAGCGCTACCTTTACTGATAGAGAAATTACCCCAAATACATTATCATATTGTAGGAAGACCAATTAATCAAAAGGAGCTAGAATCCTTAGCAATGGATTTAGGTGTGGAGTCGCATGTTACATTTCACGGAAGTGTTAAGCAACACCAAGATTTATGGGATTTCTATCGTGCGGCAGATATTTTCGTGCTATTAAGCGAAAACCAGCCAAATGGCGATGTGGAGGGTTTTGGCATAGTGGCATTAGAGGCCAATGCCTGTGGGTCACCTGTTTTAGGGGCGAAATATTGTGGGGTTGAAGAGGCGGTTAAACATAAAGAATCAGGATATTTAGTCGATGGCGATAGTGCAGATGAAATTTTAGAGGGAATTCAATTTTGCCTAGACAATAAAGTTCTGCTGAAAGATAAAACAGTAGAATGGTCCGCAAAACATGCGTGGTGTGAAGTAAGTAAAGATTTTGAGGAATGTCTATAGAGGGAAAAAAGTTAGTGGTCATAAGTCATACACTACATGCCCAAAACAAGGACGAACAAATAGTTGGATGGGGTCCTACAATTTCCGAAATAAATTATTTATCCAATCATTGGGAAGAGGTTGTACATGTGGCATGTTTTACTAAAGAAAGCTCAGATGCGAGCATGCTGCCTTATACCAATACGAATATTCGGTTTCGTGCCATACCGACTTTCGGAGGCGTTGGTTTTATTGAAAAGCTTTCGGTATTTACCGCGGCACTTACCATTATTCGAATCATTTTAAAAGAGGTGCACGGCGCGAGCCATGTTCAGATTCGTGTCCCTATGGGAATTGGGGTTTATGTATTACCCTTATTTCTTTTTATTCCTAGGAAGTTTATTTTATGGGTGAAATATGCCAATAATTGGGGGCATGTATCGATTTCTTGGGGATATCGCTATCAGCGTTGGTTTTTGGATAAGAACTTTTTGAAATGCGCGGTTACGATTAATGGTTTTTGGCCAAATCAAAAGGAACACTTGAAGAGTTTTGAGAATCCATGCATAAACAATCAACAATTTGAAGTAGGTAAAACAATTGATAAGTCCTTAGATAATAAGTTACGTGTATTGTTTGCGGGCCGCATTGAAACGGCGAAGGGTCTCGATTTATTAATGCAAGTATTAGAAGCGCTGCCTCAAGATCGATTTGAAGAATGGACTTTCATCGGGGAAGGACCACTGAAAGCGCCACTTCAAAAATTAACCAATGAACTGAAAATAAATGCGAAATTTCCAGGTTTTGTGAGTCAAGCGGAAGTGCACAGGTATTTAGTTAATGCCCATATTCTCGTATTACCAAGTAAATCAGAAGGTTTTCCAAAAATTGTTGCAGAGGCTTGGAACTATCAAGTAATTCCGTTAGTGAGTCCGGTAGGTAGTTTGCCCCACTATTTGGAACATGGTAAAAACGGATTTATGATGGATGACGTTTCAAAAAAAAGTTTGAATACTGCATTTGAACAACTTTTGAAAATGACTCATCAAGAATTACAAGGAATAGCCCAAAATAGCCAAGAATTGGCGGATAAATTCACCTTTGAATATTATTACGAGCATTTGCAGAAGGAGGTTTTTTCTTGATACTTGAAGGAATGGCGAGCGACCGTCGCAATTTATTTTGGACCCTGGCACACATTGTATTGGGTTTTTTATGCACACTTACGCCGTTTGCATTGATTATTTGGTTTTATTTTATATTCGCCACTAATTTGGCAAAGAGTTTGAATTTATTGTCCGAAAAAAAGCCGACTTTCTTTTTGATGCTTTTCTCATATTTAATTTCTTTTGAGGTCTTAGACAGAATGGCTAAGACCTCGCCGTTTATTCCATATGAATTGGGGAAATATTTTTTGGTTTTAATGGGTGTTCTGGGTATTTTGTATTTGGGGGTTCGTTCTCAGATGGGTATTTTGATGGCCATATTGATAACACCCGCTTTATTTTATGATTTTAGTGGGCAGCGAAATCAATTTGATATTGTTAATTATTTATTAGGACCATTAGCTGTTGGCTTGGGATTAGCATTTGCAGATCAATTTCCAATATCTAAAATTGCATTGAATCAGATACTGAAATTTGTTTTTTGGGGGTGCTTGGCGAGCTTGACATATACTTATATACTAACCCCTGATTTTGAGGATATTGAATTTTCATTGAAGGCAAATTTTGATACAACCGCAGGTCACTCATCAAATCAAGTGTCGACTGTGTTAGGTTTAGGAATGTTTTTAGTTTTTTACAGTCTTTTTAACGGTTTGAATTTTTCGGGTAATCGAATTTTTGATGGAATTATCTTAGCAGGATTTACTTTTCAGGGTTTAATAAGTTTCTCTCGAGGTGGCATGATGGTAGGTGCTTTGGGTGTGGTGTTAATATTGTTTTTACCCGAGGTGGGTTATCGCATCAAGCAAGGTGTTAGATCTCATCGCTCTATGTTAATTGGGTTTGTAGCCATGATTAGTTTGTACGGGATATTTGAGGCGGCCAATGCTATTACAGGAGGAAATTTATTATTACGATATCAAGGCGAAACCCAAGGAACTGTTTTAGGAAGCAAAGAAATTACTGCCGATCACTTTGTAACTGGTCGATTAGTTATTTTGGAAAAAGACTTTGCATTGTGGTTGGACCATCCTATTACAGGGGTTGGTGTAGGTGTTTCTAAGTATTTAAGAGACCCAGAAAACGAAAGTATTGTGGCAGCCCATGTAGAATTGTCTCGACTGATTGCCGATCATGGATTGTTGGGTTTTATGTTTGCCTTTATATTTTTCAAGAAGCCACGCGATAATTGGAAACTGAATAAAAATAGTATGCACCGTAATATTTTATTCGTGCTTTTAATCATCGCAATCGCAACAACATTTCATGCGGCCATGCGAACATTTATTACTCCTTTATTTATGATTTTGGGTTCTTTCAAAATTAAAGAAACACAATGAAAAGGGTGTTATTTTTCGGTGCTGTAAATGAAAACCAAGCACCACATGGTGGAGAAGAATATAAGAACCAATTAATATTGCATGAATTAAATAGAGAGTTCGAAAAAATTGAATATGTAGATACAATATTTTGGAAGAAATCACCAATTGTAGTTATAGATTTATTCTGGAAATTGCTTTTTTTTAGGCATGATTCAATAGTAATTTCTGCTTCTTCCTTTTCTACCTACCGATTACTTAAAATATTATTTTTCTTAAAACCCAATATGGTTAAAAAGATCAATTACATAGTTACAGGGGGGTATTTTCCCGAGGCTATTATTAATGGATTTTTCAAAGTCAAATTTTATATTGGTTTAAATTCAATAGTTGTTCAGGGTGAAAATCTAAAGAAAAAACTGTCTAATCACTTCCCAGATTCTTTAATCAAGGTGATTCCCAATTTCAAAGATTTCCCATCGATTACTTTTCCATTAAAGACTCACAATGATATATTTCGTTTTGTTTTTGTGGGTAGAATATCCAAAGAAAAGGGCGTTTCAGAAATACTTGATGCTGTTGAAATTTTAAAAAGAACGAATGCAGAATTTGAAGTTGATTTTTATGGTCCGGTAGAACAAAATTTTAATTTTACAATAACAAATTATTGTGGATTTTTAGATTTTCAAAACAATGGTGAACAAGCATATACTAAACTAGCGTCCTACGATTGTATGCTGTTCCCTACCTATTGGAAGGGAGAGGGTTTTCCAGGTGTAATAATTGACGCTTTTATAGCCGGTTTGCCCGTGATAGCGACAGATTGGAATATGAATACGGAAATTATTGAGGATGGTATAAATGGATTTATCATTCCTCCCAATGATACAGTTAGTTTAGCTAATAAAATGATGTGGGTTATGGAAAATAGATTTGTTTTAAATATTATCCGGGCACAAAATCAAAAAAAGGCAAAAGAATACCATGTTGATCGCATTTGGCCTCAGTTGGTAGAAATAATCAAATCAACCTGACTTGTTTTGTTAATGAATTTTCTGTTAGTTTAGCTCAAAGGGCGTTTGCGAGGATTGTAATTTTAATAAATTCTAAAAAATAGTGATGAGAATAGTTTTCTTAGGTGCAATCAATCTTAGTAACCTTCCAAACGGCGGTGAGGAGTGCAAAAATCAAATACTTATAAGTAAAATAAATGTTGAGTTTAATTGTGCTAAAATAATTGACACCTACCAATGGATTAAGCGTCCTAAGTTATGGTGGTGTTTATTTTTAAATATTTTTCTGAGAAAAGTAGACGTTATTTTAATCTCAGCATCCTCTGTTTCAACCTATCGTTTGTTGAAATTGATGCGTTTTATTAAGCCGACTTTATTAAGAAAAACAACTTACTTGGTAATTGGAGGCTATTTTTCTGAAGGTATTCGTTTGAAAAGGTTTAATTGGAAAGTTTATAAAAATTTAAAAAATGTTTTGGTGGAGGGTGAATTGCTGCAAAAGAAAGTTCAAGCTAATTCCGGATTATCCAACGTAAAGGTGATAACTAATTTTAAAATAATCCCAGATTTACCTTTACGGAACAGTGAAAGATTAAATAACAACGTACGATTTGTTTTTGTGGGTAGAATATGCAAAGGCAAAGGAGTTTTGGCAATACTGGAAGCTGTTGAACTTCTAAATAAAACGAATCAAAAATTTGAAGTTGATTTTTATGGTCCGTTAGAAGAAGAATTTGATTTTAATTCCAATAAAACCAATTATTGCGGATTTTTGGATTTTCAAAATGATCCTAAACAAGCGTATTCTAATTTAGGGAACTACGATTGCATGTTGTTTCCTACCTATTGGAAAGGAGAGGGTTTTCCCGGTGTGATTATTGATGCATTTATTTCGGGTTTGCCCGTGATAGCTACGGATTGGAATATGAATTCGGAAATTATTGAAGACGGTATCAATGGATTTATCATCCCTCCTAATGATTCGGTTAGTTTGGCCAATAAAATGATTTGGGTTATGGATAATAGGGATACCGCTCAAACAATTGGTGCACGGAATCAAAAAAAGGCAAATGAATACCATGTCGATCATATTTGGCTTAAAATAATGGAGTTGTTATAAATGAATTGGCTATTTAAATGTACTTTAATTATAAACGGATTTCCCATTAGGGATGCCCTGTTGGAATATTCTCGTCTTGATAATAATGTAAAGAAGCGTGCTTTTTTAATATTCAAACATTTCGAACGACATAATCTATTCTATCAAAAATTTTTAAAATCGGGAGGTTTTAGGAATATTGAAAAATGGGAAGATATACCAATTATACAGAAAAAAGATTTCCAAATTAATATAGATGAAATAATTGGCGATATTTCGCTAAACAGTTTACATATTCACAGCACGTCTGGATCTACTGGTAATCCTTTTTATTTTGCAAAGAATAAGTTCTGTCATGCCATGACTTGGGCACACACAGATGCAAAGTTAATGGAACATGGTCTTCGAATAGGGTCAAGTTTACAAGCGCGTTTTTATGGAATTCCTCTGGGTGGATTGAAATACTATAAAGAACGATTTAAGGATTTTCTAGGAGCCCGGTTCAGATACCCTGTGTTTGATTTGTCAGATGAGAATTTATTAAAAGTACTTCAGGATTTTAGGGTAAAAAGATTCGAATACATCAACGGTTATACGAGTTCTTTGGTGGTTTTTGCCAAGTTCTTAATTGCACGGAATATTGTGTTGAAAGAGATTTGTCCTACCTTAAGATTATCAATGCCAACCTCTGAAGTTTGTGATGATATTGATAGAAAGTATCTCGAAAAAGGTTTCGGGGTAAAGGTGGTTAATGAATATGGAGCGGCGGAGTTGGATGTGATTGCAATGGAGGATGTTGATGGTGATTTTGTGCTGAATGAGGAAACATTGTTTGTGGAAATATTGAATGACTATAACTTGCCTGTTAAAATGGGAGAAGAAGGCAAGGTAGTAATTACGGCTTTGTACAATAAGGCTATGCCATTTATTAGATACGAAATTGGTGATCGAGCAGTACTTTCCGAAAAAGTTAAAAATGGTCGCAGAGTTTTAGATAAGGTTATAGGTCGTACAAATGACATTATTAAACTGCCAAGTGGCAAGGTCTCTCCGGGTTTGACATTTTATTACATAACAAAGTCTTTATTAGATGAAGTGGGTTACGTATTGGAGTTTAAAATAACTCAAACACAATTAAATGAATTTGTTTTGGAATATGTTTCTCCAAATGAGTTGTTGCTAGAAACAAAAATTTCTTTACAAAAAGCGATGGATAATTACTTGGAGAAAGGGTTAATAATAAAATTAAAAAGAGTTGTTTTTGTGTCAAGGACTAATGCCGGAAAACTAAAACATTTTATTTCTTTAATTAAATAATGAAAATAAATGTATTTTCACACCTGTCCAAAATAAATTTTTAACCGCCTTGGCGAAGATAGAACCAATGTCCTATCTTCCGTTTACTACAACTAAACCAAAGGCGTATGTCAAAAATAACTCTACTTGCCCAAATGATTCAACTGTTACCAGCAGAAAAGTTAAAAAAATAGCAAATGAACTCGAATCTAACAAACATAGTAAAGGTATCGATTCATGGACGCACCTGGTAACCATGCCTTTTAGCCAATTGAGCAATGCCGCTTCTTGCAGAGACATTAGCAATGGATTGATGTCGATAGCGGGCAATATAAATCACCTTGGATGCAAACAGGCTCCAAGTAAATCGTCGGTATCTTACATCAATAAACACAGGGATCATCGATTATTTGAAAAGTTCTTTTATGAAGTCATCGATCATTTAGGACTGCACGTGGGATTTCAAAAAAGAAACCTTAAGCGATTAACCCGCCAGGTGTTCCTGATGGATGCTACGGTCATTCCGTTGTGTGCAAAGGTGTTTGATTGGGCCAAGTTCAGGCAATACAAAGGAGCAGTTAAAATCCACATGGTGCTAGACTATCAGGGCTGTATCCCACACTTTGCAAGCATTACAGACGGCAAGGTTCACGAGAGCAAAATGGCTAAGCTTGTCCATTTCCCAGCGGGCAGCGTGGTTGTTTTTGATCGAGGATGCGTTGATTACAAATGGCTTCACGATTTGGACAGCAGAAATATCTATTTCGTTACAAGGGCTAAGGATAACATGAATTACGAGGTCACTACCGCTTACGAAACGGACAGTAAATCAGGGTTTGTTTACGATGACAACATCAAGCTCATCGGTCAAAAATCAAGCACCAACTATCCTCACACGCTCCGAAGAGTAGAATACATAGATCCCGCAACTGGACAAGAATTGGTGTTTTTAACCAACCACAAAAAGTGGACAGCCGCCACCGTTGCTGAGTTGTACAAGGAACGATGGAATATTGAAGTGTTTTTTAAGCACATCAAAACCCATCTACGCATCAAATCTTTTGTGGGCACGAGTGAGAATGCTGTTAAAATCCAAATTTGGACATCCTTAATAGCCATCGTTTTGCTCAAAGCCTTACAGCAAATGGCCAAGTACAAGTGGCACCTGTCCAATTTGATCAATGCGCTGCGTTTACATCTATTTGCAAAAATTGAACTGAATCAATTCATCAACTAACCCTTCGAAAAAAGCAGCCATTGGGAGCGCGAAAATATCCAATTGAGTCTGTTTACTTAGATAAAAGAGGGGTCAAAATCGCAAAATGCATTTTTACAGCGCTTTAAACCAGTAAAATCAATAAAATTTGTTATACTTGAAAAACGTTTAGGACAGCAGTGATGCAATATGAAATTATTAAAAAGCATCATCATAAAAATGTGATTTCGGTTCCGAATTCAGCCAATATCGAATTGTTCGCAACTACACAAGATTTTCCTGCAGATATTACGTCCTTCAAAAATAGGGAATATGCATTGTACCCCTATAGCATTGGTAAGGTGAATAATGTGGAATGGATGTTTGATGCGGCTAAAATTCTGTGTAATTTAGGTCTACTTACAGAATGATATACATATTAATAGCACTTGCTGATAATCTAGAGCAATTGATAAAAATGGGTTTAAATGCTTAAAAAATTACCAAACAAGAATTTGATAAAACAATTTTGGTTGAAAAGGTGCTACGTGCTATTCAAAATGTTTAATCAAATATCGCTCAAGCGCAAAACCAACTCAGTCAGTTTCATTCCTGAAATTGATGGATTGCGTTTTTTTGCCATTATTACTGTGGTATTGTTTCACTTGAATTCAGCCTTATCAAAAAGTTTGGGTTATACGGCGAGTGAGGGAATTGATTTTTTGGGTGGTAAGTATGATGTATTGCAACCCGGTTGGTGTGTGATTCGGTTAGACCTTGGCGTAAAGGTATTTTTTGCTATCAGTGGATTTGTGTTGGCATTGCCGTTTGTAAGGAGAGGACTATTGGGAGTGGGCAAACCCATTGTGATAAAAGATTATTTTATTCGACGATTAACCCGTTTGGAGCCTCCGTTCGTAATTTCATTGATATTCTTTTCTCTGGTTCATGTTTTTTTATTAGACGAGCCATGGGCCGAATTACAGAAAGACTTTTGGGCAGGGTTATTTTATTTACACGGATTGGTTTTTGGAGCACCCAATCCCATTAATCCTGTTACATGGAGTTTGGAAGTAGAAGCACAGTTTTATGTGTTGGTGCCACTTTTATTTTGGTTGATTTTTAGATTTTCGGGGAATTCAATTCGAGTTGTAGCTGTCTTACTTTTAGCAATTCTATCTATTTATTTAAAGGGTATTTTCACTTTAAGTGGAAACCAACAATTGGGGGCAACCATTTTGGCATATTTTACAAATTTTAGCTTGGGTATTTTGTTTGCCTTTTTGTTTGTTTTGGATAAGCAGAATTGGTTAAAAATGAAATCGTACTTGTATGATTTGGTTGGTTTTAGCTCTGTATTTTTGATATTTTACTTTTATAAACCCCAACACATTTGGTATAACAATGTGATATTCAACTTGGCAGTTTTTATAATGATGATTTCGGCATTCAAAGGAAAATTGTTCAATTACTTTTTTACCAGACCTTGGGTATATGTTATTGGTGGAATGTGCTACAGCATTTATTTGTTGCATTATGCCTTTTTTCATTTTTTGGTTCCCTTTACCTCCAAAATTCAATTGGGAATGGGATATAAAATAGATTATTTACTACAGATAATAATCGCTGTGCCTATCATGTTAATAGTTACAACGTTGTTTTATCTGCTTGTGGAAAGACCATGCATGGATAAGGATTGGCCAAAACGATTAAAAACTTTTTTATTTTCACAATTTCATTAATGAAATGGACTTCTACAGATGAATTCATTTTGTAACTATCAAAGCGTCTTAATAACTAAATTTGCCTTATGAATATTCTTCTAACGGGCGGTGCGGGTTTTATTGGTTCCAATTTGGTTGCGTTTTTTTTGAAACAACCCAACGTGGAATCGGTGAGAGTAATGGACAATTTAGCTACTGGACACATGTCCAATTTGGAAGAATTTCTTCACAACCCCAAGTATTCTTTCCTTGAGGGTGATATTCGCATTTCTGCTGATTGTGAAGTTGCTATGGAGAAAGTTGATGTTGTTTGTCATCAAGCGGCATTGGGGTCCGTGCCGAGAAGTATCGCAGACCCGCTTGCATCGCACAATGTGAATGTGAATGGATTTATCAATATTCTAGAAGCTGCAAGAAAGGCCGGTTTGAAAAGAATCGTGTATGCATCAAGCTCTTCAGTTTACGGAGATCTCATGGAATCACCGAAAGTGGAAACTCGCGTAGGTAAATTATTGAGTCCTTACGCAGCGACAAAGATGACCAACGAGTTGTATGCAGAAGCCTATGCAAAAAATTACGGAATTACATTGGTGGGGTTGAGGTATTTCAATGTATTTGGGCCCAAACAAGATCCCAATGGTGCTTATGCGGCTGTCATTCCCAAGTTTGTGAGTGCGGCGTTGCGCAATGAATCGCCCACAATCAATGGTGATGGTAGCATTACGAGAGATTTTACGCCTGTTTCAAATGTGATTCAAATCAATTGGAAGGGTTTGACTTCGGATCGTTTGGAATTGGGTAAACATTATGTTTTTAATGTGGCATGTGGCCAAACTACGGATTTGAATGCCATTTGGGGTATGGTGAGAGATATTTCTGGGAGCAGCGCAGAGGCAACTTATGGCCCAAACCGCAAAGGGGATATTTTCTTCAGTTTGGCGGATGTTTCGTCGGCTCAAACTGTGTTGGGATATGAACCCGATGCAGATTTGAAATCAGCCCTTTCTGCGGCTGTTGACTATTACAGGGCGTCGTTGTCTGATTCCCCAAATTAATCGGTTATTTTACTCAATTGAATTGCAGTGGCTTTTTTTTGCCATGTTGTATAGACTATCTTCGATTTTTTGAATTTGAAATTGGGGATAATGAAAAAAGCCTTTGAAGTAACCGTCCTAGGAACATCGTCGGCTACCCCAACGAAATACCGACATCCGAGTGCACATTACGTGCGTTTGGAGGGTAGTTATTTGTTGTTGGATTGTGGGGAAGGGGCGCAGAGGCAGCTATCGAGATACGGCCTCAGAACTCAAAGGATTTCGCATGTATTCATTACCCATTTGCATGGTGATCACTATTTTGGATTGCCCGGGTTGATTACTTCTATGGCCTTGTTTGGTAGAACTGAGCCATTGGTGGTCGTGGGTCCTCCCGCCTTGGAGAGCATCATCAAAGTGCTAATCACAGAAAGTGATTCCACGTTGCCCTATGAATTAGAATTTGTAAAAACGCAATTTGATACCCAAGAAACGGTGGCGGTTGGAGATAATTTTGAAGTCATATCCGTTCCATTGAAACATCGAGTGCCGTGCACAGGATTTTTGGTGAAAGAGAAAGGTCCGGAACGGCGCTTGGATGTGGATGCCTGCGTGAAACATCATATCCCCATGGAATTTTACGAATCTTTGAAATGGGGTGAGGATTATATTTCAAGTGGGGGAAAGGTCATTCCCAACAATCAATTAACCACCGAAGGTCATCGCAATAGAACCTACGCGTATATCACCGATACCATTTTTGATCCAGATTATGTAGTGCCGATTGTACACGGAGCAGATTTGTTATACCACGAAGCCACCTTTTTACATGATCGCGCAGGCAGGGCCCAAGAAACCCATCATTCCACATCTCTGCAGGCCGCGGAGATTGCCAAAGCAGCCCAAGTCAAGCAACTATTGATCGGACATTTCAGTGCCAGATACAACGATGCCGAACCCTTATTGGCTGAGGCTCGTACCATTTTTGCGGATACATTTGAAGCGGTAGAAGGACAAACCTTATCCGTGGGCGGTTAGGGTTTCTCTTACCTACGCCTCACTGAACGATTCAGTACACACTCCCTAACTTCGTGCAAAACTCTCCCGCGTGCGGGCGCGAGCAATGTGACTCGCGGTGTTATTTTCGTTGGGATTCATCATGGCCAAACGAAAAAGTAGCAAAGACACCCGCCCAGATTTTCTGCGCGACAATGGAGATCGCATCGAAAAGATTTCCGCCAATGATATTTGGTCGGCCCTTACCCTAAAGCATGAGCCCACCCGCAAAGTTGTGGGATTTCTTCTGGTCGTTTTCTCGGCCGTGCTCGCCATTGCTTTTACCTCCTTTTTCTTTTCTTGGAAGCTCGATCAGAGCCTAATGACCCGCAGCGATGATGGTTTGTCGTACTTTAACGGCAGCGCCAAAAACGCCATGGGATATTACGGCGCCAAGCTGGCGTTTCAGTTTGTGCACAACGGATTTGGTTTGGCGGCCTACGCGATTTTGCCTTACATCGCCCTCACAGGACTATACCTGTTGTTCGATTACCGTCCGTTTTCACTGCTGCGCATTGCGGTGCATTCCATCCTTTTTACGGTTTGGTTTTCCCTTTTTCTGGGCTTCGCTTTGCGATGGTGGCCTTTGTTGAGTGGCTCGTTTGGGTTTTTTGGCAATCAGCAAATTGAAGCCGCCATTGGTGGTGTGGGGTCCTTTTTCTTCCTAGCGGCCTATGCTGTGGCCTATTCGATGTTCTTTTTCAATGCCAACCCCTTTGCCCGAATCAAAATGAATTATGGCGCCAATGGCGAACGATTGGATTGGGATGGAATGGATGATGAAGCTGATGTTGAGGAGTCGTTCGCGCACAGTAAAGGGGGTATTCGTACCGAAGCAGAAGTGGTGGAGCCCTCGGGTTTTGAAGCCAGTATCCATGAAGATTTCGCCATCGAAGAAGAGTTGGATGTGATAGATGTGGAGTTGGAAGACGATGCCGAAGAACTCACAGCGGCGCAACGTGCTGCACTGACGCAGATATCAATCAAAACCGCTGATATTACCCCACCCACAAAGGTTGTGAACCCAGCACCGCCTGTCATTGGCAAGCACGATGATTTTGTGGTGCATCGTGGAGAGGAGGAGGAAGTGGTGGACGTTCAATTGGCGCCCATCAATCTAGAACCTCAACCCCTGAATCCATCGCCCAGTGAAAAAGCGATTGATGTACCAGTTGAAATTGTGGAGCACGATGCGGGTCCGGGCGCTGGTGTAAACACCCTGTTGGGCGACGAAGATTTCCGGGTAGAAGTGATGGCTGATGAAGCCGATGAGGCGGTGGACGAGAACACGGGCGACAATTCCATGGAGCATATGGGCATTGATACGGTGTATGACCCCACGTTGGAGTTGAGTAAATATGTATTTCCCACCCTGGATTTGCTGCAGGAGCACGACACGCGCAAGCAGGAAATCGACATGGAAGAGATTCAGCGAAGCAAGGATTTGATCATTCAAACGCTGGAAAACTATAAAATTGGCATAGCGAGCATCAAAGCCAGTGTAGGTCCAACCGTGACTCTGTACGAAATCGTACCTGCTCCGGGCGTGAAAATTTCCAAGATCAAAAACTTGGAAGACGATATCGCGTTGAGTTTGGCGGCCTTGGGGATACGAATCATCGCGCCGATACCTGGAAAAGGAACCATTGGTATTGAGGTGCCGAATAAGAATCCAGAGATGGTGCCGATGCGCAGTGTGTTGGCAAGCAAGAAGTTTCAGGATTGCGATTTCCAGTTGCCGGTGATTTTGGGTAAAACCATATCGAACGAAATCTTTGTCGCGGATTTGGCGAAAATGCCCCACTTGCTGATGGCGGGGGCTACGGGGCAGGGTAAATCGGTGGGTTTGAACAGCATTCTGGTCTCGTTGCTATACAAGAAACACCCGGCCTATGTGAAGTTTGTGTTGGTGGATCCCAAGAAGGTGGAGCTTACGTTATTTAACAAGATTGAACGACATTTCTTGGCGAAGTTGCCGGGCGATGGAGAGGCGATCATTACAGACAATCACAAGGTAATCAACACGTTGAACAGTTTGTGTGTGGAGATGGACAATCGATACAAGTTGTTGCAAGACGCGTTGGTGAGGAACATCATTGAGTACAACAACAAGTTTTTATCGAGGAAGCTGAACCCGAACGATGGGCACCGTTTCTTGCCATATATAGTTGTAGTGATTGACGAGGTGGCGGATTTGATGATGACGGCGGGCAAGGAAATTGAGACGCCGATTGCGCGTTTGGCTCAGTTGGCGCGTGCGATAGGGATTCACTTGATTTTGGCTACGCAGCGGCCGAGCGTAAACGTGATCACGGGGATGATCAAGGCGAACTTCCCGGCGCGGATCGCGTTTAGGGTGAGTTCGAAGATTGATTCACGTACTATTTTGGATGCGAATGGGGCGGATCAGCTGATTGGTCGAGGCGATTTGTTGTACAGCGGGGGGAACGAGATCATCCGTTTGCAATGTCCGTTCGTAGACACGCCAGAGGTGGAGAAAATCGTAGATTTCATTGGCGAGCAGCGGGCTTTCCCAACGGCTTATGTATTGCCTGAGGTGAAGGAAGAGGGGGGTGTTTTGGCGGGCGATGGTTTGGATTCGGGCGATTGGGATCCGATGTTTGAGGATGCGGCGCGTGTGGTGGTGCTAAACCAGGTGGGCAGTACGAGCATGATACAACGCAAATTGAAGATCGGTTATAATCGGGCGGGTCGTTTGATGGACCAATTGGAGGACGCCGGCATTGTGGGCGGAAACAATGGAAGTAAGGCCAGGCAAGTTTTGATTACGGACGAGTACAGTTTGGAGCAATTTTTGAGTAATTTGCGATAGAATTAGAGCATGAATTTTAAAGCCATCTTTCATTGGGTTTAAGTTCAATTTGTAGAGGAACAAAATAATGAAAACAGTAACTAAAATGAATCATTCAATTATATCAAGGACCATGCGCTTATTGCTTGCTGTTGGCTTATTTCTCATTTCCCCAGCGGTTTTTGGACAAAACGATCCGAAGGCAGAGGCCATTATCAAGAAGGTGGCGGCAGTATATCAGTCTTATACCACGATCAAGGCAACGTTCACTTTAACGACTACGCCAGTGAGTGGCAGGGCATCGGTGGAAAAGGGCAGTGTTTGGCTGAAGGGAAAGAAGTTTCGCTTGGATTACGCGTCTCAGGAGATTTATTGCAATTCTGTGTTTACATGGACTTATAGCAAGGACGATGCAGAGGTGACGAAGGAGAATTTCAAGTTGAGGGACAATAGCATCACTCCGAATGAAATCTTTACGATTTATAACAAGGGATTCAAGAGCAAGTATGAAGGTCCGATCGTGCGCAACGGCAAGAATTACGATGTGATTCAGTTGGTGCCAAAGAATGCGGCGAATTACAGTTATGTGAAGTTGGAGATTGATAAGGCCACGAACAAGATTCAGCGTGTGATTCAGCATTATAAGAATGGGACTGAGGTTGCCATTGAGGTAACGTCGTTGGTGCCGAATACGCCTTTGGCGGATACGTTTTTTGAATGGAATGCTGCCACGCATGCGGATGTCGCGATTGTGGATTTGACGAAGAAGCGGAAGCCTTAGGTTTAAGCTTTGAAATTTGTAATTAAATATTAAGGGCCGCTATTGCGGCCCTTTTCAATGTGTGATTTGAGAATGATTTGTTAGTAATTACGCTGGCATTCTTCCCAAGACTTCAGCCATTTTTTGGCCGATTTCTGCAGGAGAAGCTACTACGTGGATGCCACATTCGGCCATGATGGCCATTTTTGCGGCAGCGGTATCGTCTTTACCACCTACGATGGCTCCGGCGTGGCCCATTCTACGACCTGCAGGGGCAGTTTGACCCGCGATGAATCCAACCACAGGCTTGGTGCCGTGTTTTTTGATCCAACGAGCAGCTTCGGCTTCCATGCCACCACCGATTTCACCGATCATTACGATGCCTTCGGTTTCGGGGTCGTTCATGAACAATTCAACGGCTTCTTTGGTAGTAGTACCAATGATTGGGTCTCCACCAATTCCGATGGCTGTGCTTTGTCCCAATCCCAATTTTGTTAGCTGATCCACGGCTTCGTAGGTGAGGGTTCCTGATTTAGAAACTACACCGATTGAACCTTTTTTGAAAATGAATCCTGGCATGATACCAATTTTGGCTTCGCCTGGCGTAATGATACCCGGGCAGTTTGGACCGATTAAGGTACAACTGAATCCTTTGATGTATTCACGCACTTTTACCATGTCTTTGGTTGGAATGCCTTCGGTGATACAAACAATCACTTTGATTCCGGCTTCGGCAGATTCCATGATGGCGTCTGCAGCGAATGCAGGTGGAACAAAAATGATGCTTACATTGGCAGATGCTTCGCGAACGGCGTCTTGAACACTATTGAAAACAGGACGGTCGAGGTGAGTACTTCCTCCTTTGCCAGGAGTCACGCCACCCACTACGTTGGTACCGTATTCAATCATTTGTTGGGCGTGGAAGGTGCCTTCGTTGCCAGTGAAACCTTGTACGATTACGCGAGAATCTTTGTTAACCAGTATGCTCATAGTATTTATGCCGTGCGAAAATAATACAGAAGGGCTGAATCCCAATGCGGCTAAAGCAGAAACAATCTTTAATTTTCAATTTTGGTATATTTGATTAACCCAATTCGATTGACGGGAATTGGATTCATAGTAAAAGCACTTTTTAAATCGTATTGGCCACTGGTAAAAGAAATGAGCGTATCGCAATGCCATTTGTTTATATTGCCCAAAACGAGTTTGTTACAATCTCGCTGTAGCCATTTGATTTGGTCACTAGAATAAATGAATATTTCGCTGCCTTTGGGTGTTTCAGCATAATATTGAATTCCAAATGTTGGATACAGAATTCGTTGATTTTTGTTTAGGAAGCATTCAATGGATAATGGAGTGGGAATAAAAATTTGTTTTGCTAGAGAGTTGTTGATTTTTTTCTTTGTAATTTCAATAACTCGTTTGTAAACAACTCCAGCTTCATTAGCACGACATGAAGCGCAAAGTCTCAATATTGTTAATCCAAAAGGCAGCGCAAATGAAAGGGTAACTATTGGCATTAATTTCCAGTTCGCAGTTCTTTGATTCAATGTTGAAATATGATTTATTATTAACAAAGCAGGAATAATAAGGTATACACAATAATAACTTCTTCCCGAAAATAGCAGTAAAAGTAATATACTGAGTGAATAGATCACAAAAGCGAAATTCCTATTATTTATTGAGTAATAAGCAATAATAATCAACCAAAAACTATTTCCTAATATAATGTATTTTAACAGTAGTTCTATGTGAATATTATCGAAGTGATTTTCTACTTCACCTATAATGTGCGTATATGCATAGACGAAATGTTCAATGGTTTTTAGACCAGTTAGTCCAATCAGGATAATTGTCAAAATTAGAGAAAAAATAAAATATTTTAATATTGTATTTGTTTTATTCTCATCGTTCGTTTTTTTATAGTAGTCAATAATCAAATATAGTATTGATAAACCAGAGATTATTCCTCCAACGGGATGAATGAGGCCGATTATAAATGTTAATGGTATGCATAGGCTAGTTTTATACCAAATGTTTTTTGACGTTTGCCATAACATTAACAATGTAATTATAATCATTATCAAATAGCTCTCGCTACGAAAACCATATGTATATGTGTCTAGGGTGTATGCAAGTATCATTAAACTAGCTAACGTTTTATTGTTTACATAACGATAGATAAGGAAAGAAGTTAATGTTATTAGCAGAAAATGAAACAGTATGAAATTCGTCGTGTTGAGAGTAAAAAGTTCAAAAAATGGTAATAATAAATAATGTAACGGATTGAAGTCGAATATTTTGCCCAAATATTCATGGGCATAAAGAGAGGTATGTGATTGTGGGTTTCTTAGAAAATCATAAAAGGAACTCAATGTCCACGTAGAATCTATAGGTAACAAGGGGAAATTGAAGTAAATTATAGCATTTGTTATAATTATTAATAAACAAATTGGCAAAAGGTATTTTGGCGTTAAAAATGCGACGTGTTTTTTCATGTTGTTCCTATTTCGTTATCACCTCCACAATCCTATCTACATCACTTTCCGATAATTCGTAGTACATCGGTAAGCGTAATAAACAATCTGTGAAGTGGTCACTATTTGGGAGCTCACGACCGTCGTGTTTGTCGTTGTAAAATGGACTCTTGTGTAAGCTTTGGTAATGAAATACCGCGTGGATGTCATTTTTCTTTAATTTGGCGAGCACATCATTACGATATTCAAGCGACGGACAAACCAAATAAAACATGTGCACATTATTTGTAGCGTATTCAGGAATTACTGGTAATCCTACTCCATTTTTTAGAGCCCATTCTGATAGCCCGTTATTGTATCTGTCCCAGATTGATTTTCTTTTCGATTGGATATTATCAATTTGCTCTAGTTGCGCCCATAAAAACGCTGCGGTGATTTCAGAAGGTAAAAATGAACTTCCTACATCGACCCAGCCGTATTTGTCAACTTCGCCTCGAAAGAAGGATGAACGATTTGTGCCCTTCTCCCAAATAATCTCTGCGCGATGGCTAAATTGTTCGTCATTGATTGCTAGCATACCGCCCTCCCCAGAGATGATATTTTTAGTCTCATGGAAGGAGAAAGCCGCTAAATGTCCGATCGATCCTAAGGCTCTTTTATTGCCATCAGCATCGATATGATAACTGTCGATGGCTTGGGCTGCGTCTTCTACCACCAATAAGTTGTGTTTCGAAGCGATTTCCATGATTGAAGACATATCACAAGATACGCCAGCATAATGCACCGGAACGATTGCCTTGGTTTTTGCGGTGATGAGCGATTCAATCAAAGCCGAATCAATGTTTGGGTTGTTATTTTCAGAATCAGCGAAGATGATGTTCGCACCCCTCAATACAAATGCATTTGCTGTGCTGACAAACGTGTACGAGGGCATGATTACTTCATCGCCGGATTGAATGTTGCATAATATGGCTGACATCTCAAGTGCGTCTGTGCATGAAGATGTGAGTAGTGATTTTTTGAAATGAAAGTTGTCTTCAAAAAGTCGTTGACATTTTTGTGAAAAGTACCCATTGCCAGATAATTTACCTGTTTGTACTGCTTCGTAAATATAATGCACCTCCTTTCCTGTGAGGTGGGGTTTGTTAAAAGGTGTCATATCCAGTAATGATAAATATATTCTGATTTTGAAATTAGATAATTCATCTTGCTATAAAATTTGCAAGCCCCGACATTCTCATGTTGGGTAGGAATTATTATTTCAATTTGGTTGCTATTAAATGCTATTTTTTCAAATTGCAATAACAATGCCTTCCCAATTCCCATGCCTTGATATTCATTTTTTACAGCAAAGAGTCCAATTTTAGATTTGTGAGAGTTGTTGTCGATTCGACCAGTTAATATGCCTTTGGGGCAATTTGTATTATTATCTATATACACCAGAAAGATATTGTCGTGAAGTTTATTGATTGCATTTTCCAACCATTTGTCATAGAGTTGGAAAAATCTAGATCTATCTAGACGAGTATCTCGAAAAAATCTTGAGTATTCACCGCTGGTGTATGCTATTTTTTGCAATTCTACTTGGTTTTTGTTGAAATACGGTATGTTAATATTTTGAATATTGAAATCGATATCTTGATATGGTTGGTCAAGTTTTTTTCTAAATTCAACTTTCGTTCCTGTGTAACTAAAATTGTTCGATATATCTATAGGTGAGTCTGAATTTATATAAACTAAATCCAGATCTTTTCTTTCGTCAATTACTTTTAGTTGATTCGGATTATTTATTTTTATTTGAGCAATTCTCAGCTCAAAAAAGTCAGAATCCCAATTTAGTTTTTCCAATTTGAGCAAAATAAATCAGTTTAAAATATTGCTGATAATATAAATTGGTCTTGACTTAACAGCTTCGAATGTTTTTCCTAGATACAATCCAATGATTCCTAAAGTACTGATAAGGATTCCGCTCAATAGCCATACTGATGCAATGAGACTCGTATAACCAGGAACTAATATTTGATCTGTGCACCATTGCCAAATACTGAATCCAACATAAAAGAATGATAAAAGTGAAATCAGTAGTCCTAATTTAATGATAGTGCGCAATGGCTTGTCTGAATATGCTAATATGATATCTAGGGCTAAATTTGTTAGACGCTTAAAATTATATGAAGATTTACCTTCCATTCGGCTTGCATGCTCAATATTAATAGTTTCTGATTTAAAACCCACGTATTGAACCAGTCCTGGGAAATATCTAATTGGTTCTCTAAATTGATTTATGGATTGAATAACTTTTTCAGAATAGATTCCAAAGTTTGCTACCCGATGATCGTATTTTGCGCCTGTTAATTCGGACAAAATTCTGTAAAATGCATTTGAAAAGAACTTTTTGATTAAGGAATCCTGACGATTTTCTCTAGCAGCCAAAACACAATCATATCCAATATTTGCTTTGTCGTATAGTTTTTGAATTTCCTCAGGTTGATCTTGTAGGTCACAATCCATAACCACAACCCATTTACCTTTCGCGTGGTCTAATCCGGCTGTGATAGCATAATGTTGACCAAAATTCCGACTTAATTTAATTCCTCTGACAAAGCAATATTTTTTAGATAATTCTTCTACCATCGCCCAAGAGTTTAAAGGACATCCATCATCAACTAAGAGAATCTCAAACGAATCTGTAATTTTGGTTAAAGCAATTGTAAGTCTGTCCACCAATTCTGGGAGTATTGACGGCGCTTTATAAACAGGTGAGACTACTGAAATGTGCATTGCCTTTGAAACGTAATTTCAAATTTACAGACTCTTTGGTAACAAATGAGGTCGGTTTGAGTACAAGGTTGTTTTTTTTTACCAATTGAAGTAATTTGAAGGGAGAATCTTACGTTAATTTTTGGCGTTAAATTCTTTCAAGTAATCGTATGGCGCGACATCCAAGAAAATTGACTGTTTAAATTTTCGAGAATTTGTTTGTGAATGAGTGGGATTTACCCTTGTCTTTGGTTAGTTGGCAATCGCCTCGGTAATCTCTGGTCCCATGGGTTTTACTCCGGATGGGTAGTAAGCCACCAGTTGTCCTTGTTCGCTGATGAGGAATTTGTTAAAATTCCATCCCACAGTGGCATCAAGTGCGCCATTTTCTGATTTATTGCACAACCACCGGTAGAGGGCGTGCTGTTTGCCGCCTTTCACATCTAATTTTTCACTGATTGGAAAGGTTACACCGTAATTTTTTTGACAAAACGAAGCGATTTCTGCTGCTGCTGCAGGCTCTTGATCCATGAATTGGTTGCAAGGGCATCCGATGATGATGAGTTTATCGGCGAATTTCTCTGAAAGTTGCTGCAATTCCGCGTATTGGGGGGTATAACCACATTTGGAGGCGGTATTAACAATCAGGATTTTCCTTCCTTTGTATTGAGAGAAATTGATTAAGCTGGTACCATCCAACGATTTCAGTTGAATGTCGTAGATGCTTTTTGCAGCGGCAGTGCTTTGGCTAGGGTCAATGGTTTTGGTTTTACCAAATACACAAGCGGTGATCAATGAGCCAATGGCGGCGACAGCGGAAGCAATTCTCAGGATTCTCATGTGTGAGTAACAAAGATAGGTATGGATTGGTTTTTATGGATTTTGTGAAAATTGCAAGTGCTTTACCTGCTGCTGTGAAAATTGCCATATAATTTCTGTTAATTTTGTGGAATGCGATTGAATTTATCGAATAGCTGGGTGTTCTCTTTGAGTTTGTGTTTAACAGGCATGATGGGATTGGTTGCGTGTAGCGAGGAATTACCACCAGTGATCATGACAGCCGAAGAAAAACCTTTGTTGGATACATTTTATGTAGGCAATGTGCCTTCGGCATCAGTGAAGAAAGTTTTGTTGTTTGACGTTACAGGAGTTCGGTGCAACAACTGTCCAAAAGCGGCTGTATTGGCCAAAAGCTTAATAGCGAGCAATGCTGGTCGGGTAGAAGTGGTTGCTTTGTATCCCAAGACACCCATGAGTTTGACATATCCATGGTCCGGTTTCGACACCATGAGTACAATAGAGGCCGACCAGATTGCCACCGCCATGGGAGGGATCACTTCTTTGCCATTGGGAGCGGTGGATCAGGTTGCGTTCAATGGGAGTAAGTTGTTGAATACCAGCGATTGGGGCGCGGCTGTAACTGCACAGTTGGCAAAAACATCACCCATCAATATTACCTTGAATAGTACCTGGAAAGCGGCGGATGGCAAGGCGAGGGTGGAAATCAAAGCGGTTGCCAATACGGCGTTAACGGCCAATTATAAGTGGGTGGTGGCCATCACCGAAAGTGGTGTAAAAAGCAAGCAATCGGATCAAGATGCACCGGGTGGAATGGTGGATGATTACGAACATGAGCACGCGTTGCGTGGGGTGGTGGGCTCAACATTGGGTAGTGACATCAATTCGGCTGCGGTTTCGGCGGGTTACGTGAGAGAAAAACATTTTTACGTTGTACCCAAAACCAAGTGGAATGCAGCCAATTGTGATGTGGTGGTTTGGGTGTACAATGCCGATACCAAAGAAGTGGTGCAAGTGGAAAAAGTGGCGCTCAAATAGTTTGAGGCCCGGTAAATAGGCGTTTTGAAATGACAACCCCCGCTTGGATAGGAGCCAAACAAAGATTCAAGCAGTATTTGCAGTTGGAGCGTTCACTGTCGTTGAACAGCGTGGAAGCCTACATCGCCGATTTGGATAAATTTGAGTTGTGGAGTGTTTCTCAGGGGTGGAGCGGTCCGTTGGATATGGACCAGCAGCGCATTCAGAAATTTCCTGAGTGGGTATCGGATTTGGGGTTTCAGGCTACGTCTCAGGCCAGAATCATCAGTGGGGTTCGTTCCTTTTATAAATTTTTGGTGATGGAAGACAGCTTGGCGGAGAGTCCGGCTGATTTTTTGGAGCCTCCGAAAACGGGCAGGAAATTACCTGTGGTATTGAGCGAAGAGGAAATCGATGCGATGATTGCCGGGGTGGATCGAAGTACGGCGGAAGGCGAGCGCAATGTGGCGATGCTGGAGACCTTGTATAGCTGTGGTTTGAGGGTGAGCGAGTTGGTGGGATTGAGGATGACGCAAGTTCATGCCACGGAGGGATTTGTACAGGTGGTTGGAAAGGGGAATAAGGAGCGCTTGGTGCCTGTGGGCGGTCGGGCGTTGAAGCACATTAGATTATACGTGGATCAGGTGAGGGTTCACTTGAACATTCAGCCCAGCGCAAGGGATATCGTGTTTTTGAGTAAACGGGGAGGGCCTGTGAGTAGGCAGTCGGTATTTCTAATTATTAAGGCCTTGGCGCTGAAGGCGGGGGTGCGGAAGAATATTTCGCCTCACACGTTCCGACACAGTTTTGCGACGCATTTGGTGGAAGCGGGGGCGGATTTACGCGCGGTTCAGGAAATGCTGGGGCATGAGAGCATCACCACTACAGAAATTTACACGCATTTGGACCGCAACTATTTGGCGGATACGCTGTTGAAGTATCACCCAAGGAGTAGTTGATAAGAAGACTATTTTTCTAAAACAAAGAATAAACTTGTTCCGTTTTTAATTCGTTTCCCACGTTGAATGTTTTTCATAGATTTTGTGTGCAAAAAGAGAAACAATCTATTCAAAAGAGATTGTTTTGTTACAGATGTTAGGTTTCTTGTTTCTGCTGCGATTAATTCGTCTTCAGATTTTTTAAATCCCAATTTTTCGGGTAGTATTCTTAAAATGAATAGTGGTATAATATAAAAATTAAAATAATAACTGGAGTCAACCAACTTGAATTTGGTCAAACTCGTTATTCTATTCAAATCAGAATTTTCATATCTGCGATAGTGGCCTGCGAACAAATCAGTCTGAGACCAATATTTCATTCTAGCGGGTACATTGATGAAAATTCTGCTGTTTTTTGGAATTATGTCATACAACTCATTAAGAAATTGAATGTCATCTTCTATGTGTTCAATAACATCAAACAATCCATAGTTTGTTACATGGAATTTTGAAAAATCGAAATTTTGAAAAAAACCATTGAATATCAATTTGCAATTTCGCTTTTTAGCGTTTAAGCAACCACTGTAACCAGGTTCAATCAAAATTGAATTTCCAGAGATCAAATTGGCATCTTCAATTGCCTGAATTTGAAATCCATTACCTCCACCGATATCCAAAAAATCTCCAGTTACATTATATTTTTTTAGGAAATATAGGATCAAGTCGTTTCTATATTTAAACCAATCTGAATTGTCTTCGACGGCGAAACAAAAATCATTGCCCTCTTCCGGATAACTTATTTTTTCATCTGTTAATTGTGGAATGTGAATTCCATTTTTATCTAATATCCAATTACTTGTCATATGTTGTCGTTAAAACTTGAATTAATTTGATTGAAAATTTACTTAAATTTATATGCCTTACAATACAATATTTATAAATTTAATAAATCCTTGTAAATTTCGGTATACCGCTCTGCCAATTGTTTGGGTTGGAATCGCAGGTGATTTTTTAGGCCGTTGTTGATCAGTTCTTCGCGGAGTGAGGGGTTTTGAATGATTTTCAAGAATCCTTCACAGATGTTTACGACATCAAAAGGATCTACGAGCACTGCGGCATCGGTGGCAATTTCGGGCATGGATGTGGTGTTGCTGGTAATCACAACTCGGCCCACGGCATTGGCTTCCACGATGGGCATGCCAAATCCTTCCAATGTTGAGACCAGGCTCAGGATATCGCATTGCTGATATTGCTCCAAGATTTCTTGATCGGTGAGGCGGCGCTCTATGCACTCGGCTTGGATGTTGTTTTCTTTTAATAAGTGTTTGGTGGTATCGTTGATTTTGCCCACAATCACTAAGGTGCAAGGGATGTTGTTGAGCGCAGGGATGAGGCGTTCTAGGTTTTTGTTGGGCGCGGTTCCAATGTGCAGAATTCTTGGATTTTCTGTATTGAAATTTTTGGGTTGGGTTTGGAAATGCTCCCCCACACAGATGTATACCACAGAGATTTTATCCTTCGCACAACCTGTTTGCTCATGGATATCGTTTTTGGTCGCGGTTGAATTGGCGGTGATTTGGGCAGATTTTGCCACGGGCATATCGAACCAAAAGTATTTGAGGATTTTACGTTTTATCCCGGTGGTTTCGTGGAGTGAACCGCAATCGTGAATGGTTAAAACGGTCTTTTTCTTTTGCAGAAATGCGGCCACATAATGGATGTCGCCGGTGATGTGATTAATATCACCTTGTTTGAAAGCACATTAGATGGCATTGGCCAATTGTCGCCATAAACCATTGCTTTCGAAAGGCATTTCCACATAAATGGGTTGGTATTGGGCAGGCAGGTGCTCGCGGATTTGCTGGAAATAGGTTTCTATGCTAAAATTCCCCAAGGGTCGAGGTTTCCGATGGAAAAACGCAACGCGAATGGGTGTCTGGTTTTGGCCTTTGGGTGGTTTCATGGGTGATCGGTTATTCCTGTGCGATTGAATCTTCCTCTTCGGGTGCGGGCTGAGAAACGCAATCGCCCAGAACGAACTGACAGAATTTGATGGTTCTGCCGATGGCGAGCCACATCTTTTCGTAATACGTTTGGATTTGCAGTACGGGCGGCACAAGCACAAGTTGGTACACGTTGGGGATGTTTTGCAACAGGGTGAGCTGATCGCGTTGTACTTGCTCGAGGGTGCTTGCGTAAAAGAGATCGGAATCGGTTTTTACGTTCACCAGGGCGGTGGCCGGCGCAATCTGTCGGTACAGGTTGAGGAACTTATAACTGCTGAGGCGTTTGCGCGCTTTGTGGGGTTGGGGGTCGGCGAAGGTAATCCAGATCTCGTGGACTTCGGTGGGCGCGAAATACTCGGTGATGTTGTCGATATGGGTTCTCAGGAATCGAACATTGTTGAGGTTTTCTGTGATCGCGGCTTTGGCACCCGTCCACATGCGGTTGCTTTTGATGTCCACGCCAATGTAGTTGATGTTGGGGTTGAGGCGGGCCAGTCCCACGGTATAATCGCCTTTGCCGCAGGCGAGCTCAATCACGATGGGGTTGTTGTTGCCAAAGATGGCTTGCCAATTTCCTTTGGTTGTTTCGGCATCTTGGATGTCGTACGTGTTGGGGAAGGCGGTATACTCCGAGAATTTGATGAGTTTGGGTTTGCTCATGGCGTACAAAGGTACTGTGATTTGGCGATTTGCCGTAAAAACATCAACTTTGTTCTGTGCAGGCAGTTTTTGAAAAATCGGGGAATCGCTGGGTGGCAAATTTGAATGTCTTTTGGGATTTGTCGGTGAGCACCGGCCCCCGGGGCGACAATCCATCGGCGTTTTATATTGCGGAGGCGGTTTTTGATCCCATCCGGGTGGGTGGTTTTGTGGGGTCGGTGGCGGAGGGCGGATCGGCGAATTGCGAGGTTTTGACTTTGAGCGCGCACGGGAACGGGACGCATACAGAGTGTGTGGGTCATATCACCACGGAGAAGGTGGCTTTGGGCGATGTGTTGAAGCAGTTTTGGTTCGATGTGCAGGTGGTTACGGTAGACATTGGGGCGGTGGGTTTTGTGCGTTTGGCGGATGTGAAGGCTTGGGCTTTGATGGATACTGCGGCTTTGGTTGTGCGGTCTTTGCCGAATGCTGTTTCTAAGCGGAATGCGGTTTGGAGTGGCAACGATGCTCCTTATTTTGAGCCTGAGGCATTGGCGTATTTGCGGGATCAGGGGATCATGCATTTGCTCACGGATTTTCCGAGTGTGGATCCGGAGGAGGATGAGGGGCGGTTGAGTGCGCATCACGAGTGGTGGGGAGTTCCCCAGCGGGTGATGGGTGGCAATGTATTGAATGTGGGTGCGGCGCATCCGCGTTTGGGTGCTACCATTACGGAGTTGATTTATGTTTCTGAGGAAGTGGCAGACGGGTTATATGTTTTGAATTTGCAGGTGCCGAATTTGCGCACGGATGCGGTGCCATCGCGGCCGATATTGTTTGCTTGCAGCGAGCTGAGCTGATTTTGGTTTTATGGCGGAGAAGCACTTATATTTTTGCAACATTTTGGTTTCGCGCTGGGTGAATGCGTTGGGTTTGGGCCAGGGGCGTTTGAAATCCGGACTAACCATCAAATCCATTTTGGTGGTGAAATGGGATGAGATTGGGGATATGGGAGCGGCGGTTCATGTTTTCGGGACATTGAAATCGGCCTACCCCGATGCCAAGATCACCGTGTTATGCAAACCATTTGTAACCTCATTGATTGCCGGGGATCCGGCTGTGGATGCTGTGATAACGGATATTGAGGATTGGCAAGAACGCTATGATTTGGTGGTGGAATTGCGCGGTACTTGGAAAACGTTGTGGAAGAGTTTGGCTTTGCGCACGATGCCCAATTACCGGGTGGATCGCGGCTGGGTTCGCTTTTTGCAGCGCGGAGATCAGCCTCACGAGGTGGTCACGAACGAGCGCATCATTCGACCTTTGTTGGGCGAGGGTCAGCCAATCGCCAAAAGAGTTTTGTATCCTTCGGCTGAGGAGATTGCGGCGGCTCAGGTTTGGTCGGATTGGGCTTTGAGTGGCGTGGGTTCCGCGCAAGTACATTTTTCCTCCAATCAATCGCAGGACGCGAAAACCGACGCTCCAGAATTCAGCGGATATGCAATTCTTCACACGGGCGCGCGGCGGGAATTGAGGCGTTGGCCTTTGGATCGTTTTGTGGCCTTATCGAAATGGTTGCTGCAAGAGAAAAAGCTGATTCCAATATGGGTTGGCACTTCGGATGAGGAGCACCAACTCGATGAAGCATTTGCTTTGGGTGCGGCGGGTAAGAAGTGGGTGGCGCCGGAGGGTTCATCGTTGTTGTCGTTCTACGCATTCATCGCCTCGTCGAAACTATACGTAGGCAACGAAAGCGGTCCTTTGCAGTTGGCCGACATCGCTGAGATTCCGTTGGTTGCAATTTACGGTCCGGGCGTGCCGAACGTTTTTTACCCCAGGAGCGCGCGAAGTCGGGTCTTACACGAGGTGTTGGATTGCAATCCCTGCGACCAGATTCATTGCGTGCGCCCATCGGATCGCTGCATAGATCGGATAGGTTTGGCGTCGGTTCAATTGGCTGTGAATCAGGTGTTGGGTTGATAGTTCTGTACGGTGTTATAACTTTCGGTGAATGAGGTGTTGAGTTAATGATTTTCTACAATCATTACAACTCTCGTTAGGCGCGGTGTTGAATAGATTTGTTCTCCATAAGCGAACTTTATTTTTTTGAACTTTATAATTGAACATTGTTATTTTTTCTCCGTAAAAAGGGTGTTTTAAAGGGGTTTGGCCCTAGCAGTGCGCACCTTACTTGTTTTTTGCACCTAGACAGTGCAAAAATCGCCTAAATTCACAAATGGCGTACATCGTTCACAAACGCATTTTTTTCAAACAACGTCATCCCCAGGTACTACTTTTAGAGAACTTTTTCGCAGTACTTTCCGCAGTACATCCAATCAATCAATACAATAAACCAAAATGCCAAAGCGGGATTACGTTGAGGTAGCCTTGTTCAATATCGTCTTTCACAACAAAGCCTTTGGGCGCGTTTTGAATCTGTTTGAGGCCTTTGTTTTTGCCACCCACTTCAAAATCGCTGTCGTTGATACTGAAATCAGCCATCGCAGACGTGTTCACTTGATGATGGACGCGGGTTTGATTGAGGAAAAAGGTTTCGCGTACGTTCCCCACATTTTGATTGTCGTTACCCAATTGCTGCACCAAATTGGTGTTTTCGAGATAGATTTTGTCGATTTTCCCCAAGGCCCGAACGCCTTCGGTTTTGCTTCTGAGTTGTGAGATCATGCCGGCTTCTTCCATATACAGCAGGTAGTCGGCGATGTTATTTCGGCTTATATTGAGCATCCCCGCAATTTTGCTCATATTGGGTTTAAAGGGCACGCTTTGGGCGATGATAGACAGCAGTTGTTTGAGTTTTCGGCCGGTAGACACGTTCATATCGGCATAGCTGGGGATATCGATTTCCAGGGTTTGGCCAATGACTTGTTGCAATCGAATGTCGAAATTCATCTCGCGCGAAAAGGGGTAATATCCAATTCTGAGATAATCTGCAAAGTAGGGTAGCGGTCTGAAATTGGCGGGCATCACAACGCGTTGGTTCAACACATCATCGAGGGAATAAACGGGGATTTCGATTTTGTGGAACAGGTGCAGGTATTCTCGAAATGATAGGCCTTGCATTGAGTAAACGATGGCTCTTCGACTCAGGTCGGCACTGCCTTTTTTTATATCGAGCACGGAGGACCCGGTAAACACCACTTTTAGGTTGGGGTGGTAATCGTAAATGAGTTTTAGTTCTCTAGACCAATCGGGGTATTTATGAATTTCATCAATCACGAGGTATTCGCCACCTGCTTTCACGAAGGTTTCTGCTAGGTCTGTAAGTCGATGTTGTGCGAAGTAAAAATCTTCTGTTGTCACGTACAGCGACTTTTGCGGATTGAGATTGGCTTTGATGTGTTGGAGCACGAGGGTGGTTTTCCCTATTCCGCGCGCGCCGATGAGGCCGATGAGTCGGTTTTTCCAATTGATTTGTTGGTATATATACCGCTGGAAGTCGGTCTGCACTTGAGCCAGCAACTGATTGGATGTTTGAAATAGGCGTTCCATTGGTGGGGGGTGTGGCTACAAAATTAGCGATTTTGCACTATGATAGTGCATTTTTAATCAAATTTTGCACTATGACGGTGCAATTTGTACCAAAAATAACCCGACCAGCGAGCAATTTTTGCACTGAAGGGGTGCAATTCCCGCGAATTTCGCATTTCGGGGCGCCAAAAAAGGCCCGACCAGCGGGCGATTTTTGGAGTATTATGTAAAAAATTGGGTAGTTATTCGGCAAAAAACCGAATTGACGTAGATTTTTTGGCAACTAGGAGGTGTTTGAACACCGCATTAAAACATTGGAGATTTGGTGGACCTTGATCGTTTAAGGTAAACTCCGATTCAGGATTTCATTGAATTGGAGCATATAGAATTCCTGGCTGACTTCGTAGGCGCCGAATTGAAGCAGGTGGGGGTTGAGGTATTGGGTATCGAGCAGTTCAAACTTTTGTTCGCGAAGGAATTTCACAAGGAAAACGAGTGCGATTTTACTGGCATCGGTCACGGTATGAAACATGCTTTCGCCGCAGAAAACTTTGCCGAGGGCCACGCCATAGAGTCCGCCCACGAGCTGATCATTTTGCCACACTTCGAAGCTATGGGCCAGGCCAATTCGGTTGAGTTCGCAATACGCTTCGATAATTTCTTCTGAGATCCAGGTATCGCCGGGTCTGAGGGCCGCACACTGTCGGATCACGGCTTCAAAATCTCGGTTGATGCTGGTCTCGAACACGCCTTTTCGATAGAGTCTTGCCAGGTTTTTGGGCACTTTGAATCGATCATCGAGGGGGATGAGTCCGCGCTGCTCTGGGGTATGCCAAAAAATTTGGTTGTCTTCGTCGGGGTCGGCCATCGGAAATGAGCCAGACAGGT